>MEHZ011581610.1_pt1 | contig 87687 bp, 74 predicted proteins | sample 897221 | NCBI WGS metagenome assembly MEHZ01 (sample SAMN05514161, study PRJNA337945) | marine metagenome | isolation source: marine surface water | place: Arctic Ocean | collected 2007-12-13 | reverse complement strand
TTCTGTAAGTCGAATTCTAAAATTAATTTTAGAATCAAAAAAAATGAATAATTACCAGTATAATGAAAACCCACCTCTTAAGGGGCATGCAATTTTAGCTCGAAAATCTGCTGCTGAAGGAATAGTATTACTAAAAAACAATGAAACGCTTCCCATTAATAAATCGAAAAAAATAGCTCTTTTAGGGGTAACTTCTTATGACTTAATAACTGGAGGAACTGGATCGGGTGATGTTAATGAAGCATATTCGATTTCATTAGAGGAAGGATTAGAAAATTCAGGATATGAAATAAATCCCACTGCAAAAGAATTTTATGAATCGCATAAAAAAGCAAATATTAAAGCCTTTGTAAAACCAGAGGGATTTCAATCGGTATTTGAACAATATTCACCTCCCGAAATTAACTATTCGAAAGAAGGATTAGAAAAAATTGCTTCCGAAAGTGATTTAGCAATTATAACTATTGGCAGAAATAGTGGTGAAGGGGGTGATCGAGTTGAAGCTAATGACTTTTCTCTCAAGTCGCTTGAGAAAAAAATACTTCAAATGACATGTGAGGTTTTTCATGAAAAAGGGAAAAAAGTAATTGTAGTTTTAAATATAGGTGGAGTCATTGAAACTGCCTCATGGAAAGATCAGCCCGATGCAATTTTACTAGCATGGCAAGGCGGTCAAGAAGGAGGTAATTCTATAACAGATATTTTAAACGGAAATATAAACCCAAGTGGTAAAATTCCGATGACCTTCCCCATAAACGTAAACGATCATGCCTCCCATAAAAACTTTCCTCTAGATGGAAAGGCTATCGATGTTATGGATATTTTTATTAATAGGGATATTCCCGATTCTAAAAAGATTGCTAATGAGGATTATACAAATTATGAAGAGGGGATATATGTGGGATACAGGCATTTTGATAAAGATAAATTAGAAGTATCTTATCCTTTTGGGTATGGCCTTTCATATACAGCTTTTAACTATTCAGCTATTACTACAGAAATAGACAGAACTAACCTTATTATTAATTTATCCGTAAATAATATTGGTCATCTCGCAGGCAAAGAAGTTGTTCAGGTTTACGTTTCCAAAAATGAATCTGAAATAGATCGTCCGATTAAAGAATTAAAAGGGTTTTTAAAGACTTCATCTATAAAGCCTAATCGTTCAGAAGTAATTTCCATCAAGATTCCACTTAAAAATTTAACCTATTGGGATGAAACTAATTCCAAATGGGTTTTAGAAAAAGGAACCTACACATTACACATTGGAAATTCATCTAGAGATATAAAAATATCTCAAAATATTGTTCTCTAATCAATTACAATTTTAACTTTTTAAATTAGATTATTTTAATTCGCTTTTATATTAAAGTTTTTTAAAAATTAATTTTGATAGTGATCAAATAAGTCTATACTGATCATACGAAATTTACTATCTTGAAATTAATCAACAACATATGAATAAACTACTTTTTGTTTTACTACTAGTTTCAGTGTCTTCTTTGGGTCAAGAAAGTGAAGTTTATAAAAATCCTATTAAGGAAAATCTTTTAAATTTCTCTGATGGGCCATATGTTTTTATAGAAAAAAACAAACTGATCGAAAAAAAAATAGTTGACGGTGTTGTTTACTCAAACGTGTTAACCGAAAATTCATACGATACAATCTATACTTCCGATAAATCTACTTTTAAGAATATAAATAAAATAGCTGCATTAAGTGATATCCATGGGCAATACGATCTAGCAATTGAATTGTTAAATAATAATGGGATAATAGATGAAGATAAAAATTGGACTTTTGGCGATGGCCATTTAGTAATAGTGGGTGATATTTTCGATAGAGGAGATAAAGTGAATGAAGTTCTTTGGTTAATTTATAACCTTGAAATTCAAGCCAAAAATAAAGGAGGTAATGTACATTTTCTTCTCGGTAATCATGAGTATATGATTCTTCAAAAAGATTTAAGATATATAAATGAAAAATATAAATTATCCTCAACGTCAATTGGACTGGAGTATGATGAATTATACAGTAATAAAACAATTATTGGGAGATGGTTACGCTCAAAATCAACTATCATTAAAATCAATAATAATATTTTTACTCACGGTGGTGTTTCCAAAGATTTTATTACCAAAAATGATATTAGTCTTGAAAAGATAAATAACATTATGAGAGAATCTATTGACCTAAATTTAGAAGAAATGATGTCAACTGATTTTTATGACATTTATTACGGTAGAGAAAGCTTAATCTGGTATCGTGGTTATTTTTACAGTGATTTAACAGAAAGGCAGCTTACTCAAATATTAAAGAAATTAGATGCTGAACATATTATTGTCGGTCATTCTTCAAACCATGAGGTTGTTCAATTATACAACAACAAAATTTTTGGCGTAGATTCAAGTATTAAGATGGGGAAATATGGGGAACTTTTAATTATTGAAAATAACGAGTATTATAGAGGTGTTTTAAGCGGTGAAATTAAAAATTTTCAAACATTTGGGGATTTATAATTTAATCTAGTTAAAAAAATAAGCTTAAATAATAATTACTTTTCACTTCAAAAAAGAAAATAATTAAAACCCCGTCCTGACAAAAATAAAGTTTTCATCAAACATTTTCTCTTCAAAATATTCTGATAAATAAAAATGTATTAATTGTTATCTCTTTCCAATTTTCACTGACCCACTTTTCATCTTTTTGGAATTCACTATTAATTACATAATTTGAGCTTTTTATATCTTTCATAATAGTTTTTTTCATTGTGATATTTTCATTTACACTATAAATAACCTTATTTTTATAAAGATTTTATATTATCTTTTTAAAATTAAACTACTATACTTTCAAAGTTTTTTCTTCTATTAAAGGGCACCATTCTTCATTTTATAATTAGTCTAGATTAACAACTACTAGTTAGAAGGGGGTGCCCCCTTTTTTTATTTATAATTAATCTAAATAACTTTTTTATTTCCAAAAATATTTTTATGTTTGCAACGTTAATTTAGACTAATTATAAATAAAAAAACCATGAAATCACAAATTTTATTGAGCTTTTTAGCTCTTATATCATTTTCGAGTTGTACTGAAACTGAAACTATAACAGAGTATGAATATGTAGACAGAATAGTCAAAGAAACGGTTACAGAAACGGTTACAGTTATCGAAACAAATAATATTTATGTTCTTCCTGAAGAATATTCATTTACTAGAAATGGAATATCAACTGTATATTATTCAGGCCAAACAACTAGGCTTAAAATGGCTACAGAATTGAAAAAAGACATGAATGATATGTCTTCCACCCAGGAACTATTAAACACTATGTTTAATTCAGGGACAGGATTTACAGACTCTACTTTAGATGGAAGTAAGAAGGTTGGTAACAAAACAGCTGCTTCACCTGTCGCTTCGGCAACTGTTAAGCCTCTTTTTGATGGTTGGATTACTGAATTTACAACTGTTGTAGCTCCAGCTGTAGCTGCTGGAACAACAGCATCTTCTGGTGTTGCTGGAGAGTACACAGAAGCTGATGGTTCAAGAACGGTAAAAGTTAATGCAAAAGGTTTTGAATTAAACCAAGTTTTTTCAAAAGGACTCATAGGTGCCCTTCAATTAGATCAAATAGTTAACAGCTATCTATCATTTTCAAAACTCGATGGCGCAAAAGAAGACAACGATGCTGGAATTTTCGGCTACAGCAATAGTCAGCCAGAAAATTACATAACTAATATGGAGCATTATTGGGATGAAGGGTTTGGATATTTAAATGGACTTGACAGCCAATTCAAATCTGGTCTTGGAGATGCCGCAACTGGAAAGGATACAGCGAATCTAAACTATTATTTAAATAAAGTTAACTCTCAATCTAACGAAGAAGGTATATCTGCTAAAATATACAATGCATTCATTGCAGGAAGAGCAGCGATAGTTAATAAAGATTATGTTGAGCGCGACAAGCAGGCAGCAATAATTTCTTCTGAAATCTCTAAGGTTGTTGGCTACAAGGCACAATCTTATTTAGTTGATGGTGCTGAGGATATTACTAATGGAGATTGGGCAGATGCATTACATGCTTTATCAGAAGCTTACGGCTTTATTCTTGGTTTACAATTTACAAAAGACTCCACGGGTAATCCTTACATGACAAATACTGAAGTAAATGATATACTTGCAAGGCTTTCTTCTGGAGACGGAGGTTTCTGGGATAGAACAGCGGATGAATTAACTGCTATGGCAGCTGAAGTTGCTTTAGCAACAGGATTAACACTACCATAAATTTATATTATAACCATAAACGAATTTATTTGGAAGAGTTAAGTTTAATTTAATTAAACAATGATGCAAGTGCTTAAAAAAGCACTTGCTTTTTTTAATACTATGAAAAAATATAATCTACTTTTTGCTTTCTCAATTTTTCTGATTTCAACTCAGTGTTCAAGTGATTTGGAAGAAATTGATACTGAAACAACAATAACAGAATTAAAAGCTTCAACATCACAAACAGCGGTAGTTTCATCATTTGATCATGAACAAATGTTAACAAACTGGGCTGATAATATTATTATACCTTCAATTATAAATTTTGAAAATTCACTAGTTAAACTTAAAAACTCTGCTTCTATATTTTTAAATGAGCCTTCAAATGAGACCCTTTCAGTTTTAAAAGAAGAGTGGCTCAACAGTTTTTTGAAATGGCAACATTTAGAAATGTTTGATGTTGGTTTAGCAGAAGAAATTTATTACAAAAATAGGATTAATCTCTACCCTGCTAATGTTAATAGAATAGAGAATAACATATCTAATCAGAATTACGATCTTAATGCTTCTTCTAATTTTTCTTCACAAGGATTTAATGGTTTAGATTACCTTTTATTTGGTATTGGACAAAATGAAGAAGAAATAATTTTAAAATACACTTCAGAAGACTCAAAATACGGTAAATACTTCTTAGAAATAATTGATAAGATGATTGAGTTAACAACTCAAGTAAAAGATAGTTGGGATGATGAATTTAGAGACGAATTCATTAAGTCTACAAAAAATACATCTACTTCAAGTATAAACCAAGTTATTAATGATTTTATTTTTTACTTCGAAAAAGGGTATAGAGCAAATAAAATTGGTATTCCTGCAGGAAGATACTCTGATGGACCCCTACCTGACAGAATTGAGGCTTATCATGGAAAAAAATATTCAAAAATCCTTATCCTTGAAGCAACAGACGCAATAGACAACTTTTATAACGGTAGATTTTCAAATGATATTACTTCTTCAGGTTTAAGTATTAATGACTACCTGAGCTATATGGAGTCTGATCAAGACGATAAGCTGGCTGAAAAGATAAATGAACAATTAAAAAAAATAAAAACAAAACTAACAGAATTAAATACTGATTTCAGTGAACAGATAAGGCAAGATAATCTTGAAATGCTAATCACATTTGATATAATCCAAGCAAACGTTGTATTTTTAAAAGTAAACTTGCTACAAAAATTAAACATTAATATTGATTATGCCGACGCCGATGGTGACTAGTATTTTTAATTTATACATCGATAAGAATTAAGCTTATAGATATGTATAAAATTATTCATAATTACTATTCGAAAAAAAAAGGACACCCTTCAACACTGGCTTTTTTTAGAATCACTTTTGGGGGATTAATGTTTTTTTCTACACTTAGATTTTGGTCTAAAGATTGGATTGAATCACTTTATATAAAACCTGTATTTCACTTTAAATACTATGGCTTTGAATGGGTTAATGATTTTGGGGTTTATATCTACCTGCTTTTTATAATTTGTCTTATCTCCTCAATGTTTGTTGCATTAGGATATAAGTATAGAGCGTCAATCATTACTTTCTTTCTCGTCTTTACTTATATAGAACTAATAGATAAAACTACTTACTTAAATCACTATTATTTAACAAGCTGTATTGCCTTTATAATGTGTTTTCTTCCGGCTGGAAAGTATTTTTCTTTAGACAGTTACATTACTGGTGAAAGTCTTGACAAGATACCTGTTTGGACGATAGATTCACTAAAGCTTTTTATTTGCCTTGTTTATTTTTTTGCCGGTATTGCGAAAATAAATTCTGATTGGCTTATAGAAGCACAACCATTATCTTTATGGCTCAAGTCAAAATACGATTTACCAATTATTGGTCAAAACCTTTTGCAATTAAAAGAAACTCATTATTTAGCGAGTTGGTTTGCAATGCTTTATGATGTTCTTATTCCGTTTTTCCTGCTTTTTAAAAGAACAAAATATATCGCCTTTATATTCGTAATTATTTTCCATGCTTTTACAAAAGTATTTTTTCCTTCAATTGGTATGTTCCCCTACATTATGATTTCAAGTGCAGTCATCTTTTTTGATGCAAGTCTTCACATTAAACTTTTAAATTTCATTCAATTAATTATTAAGAAACTCCAATTATTTCTGGGACTTAAAATCAATGAAATCAGATTAAATAAATTTATAATCACAAAAAATAATAGGGTGGTTTTTTTATCATTATCCTGTTTTCTTTTATTTCAATTAATATTTCCATTTAGATATATTCTATATCCCGGCGAGCTATTTTGGAATGAACAAGGCTACAGGTTCTCCTGGAGAGTAATGTTAGTAGAAAAAAGGGGAGACACAACATTTAAAATACAAGATAGTATCACTAAGAAATTCTTTTATGTTAGAAATAAAGATTTTTTAACTCCTTTTCAAGAAAAACAAATGAGTTTTCAGCCCGATTTCATTTTGGAATACGCACATTATCTAGGAGAACATTTTAAAAGCCAAGGCCATGAAAATATTCAGATTTTTGCTGACAGTTTTGTTGCTCTCAACGGTCGTATTAATCAGAGATTTATTGACCCAGATTTTAATTTATTAAATACCCAGGAATCGTTTTATAATAAAAATTGGATACTACCCCTAAATGATAAAATTAAAGGCCTTTAGTCTGTTTTTTATACTTTTTTCAACCACCCTTTTTTCTCAAAAGATATTAAAGGGTATAGTTGTCTTAAATGATAATATAGAATCTAGTTTAGAAGTTAATATTTATGAAAAAACCAATGGCTTTTTATCTAAAGTTAGAACAAATGAACAATTTGAATTAGAACTTTTTTCTAGTAGTGCTGAGTTAATATTTGTTTCTGATGGTTTTCCATCAATAAAAAAATTAATTGATTTTAATAAAAATGAAAATCCTTTTCTCAGAGTTGAACTTAAGGTAGAGGAACTTTCAGAAGTTATACTTAGTGCTAAAAGAAGAGAAGTATTTCTTCTAAAAAGAATGGATGATTTTGAAAAAACAGAGATTTATGCAGGTAAAAAAAATGAAGTAATTCTTATCGAGAAGTCAATGGGGAACCTGGCTTCAAATAATTCAAGACAAATTTTTAATCAGATTCCAGGACTTAATATCTATCAAAATGACGATGCGGGTTTACAACTAAACATAGGCGGTAGAGGTCTGGACCCAAACAGGACGTCAAATTTCAATACTCGCCAAAATGGATACGATATTAGTGCAGATGTTTTGGGTTATCCGGAAAGTTATTATACACCACCAGCAGAAGGTCTGGAGGAGATTCAAATTATACGTGGAGCTGCTTCTTTACAATACGGCACTCAATTTGGAGGGTTAATAAATTTTAAATTAAAAAAACCTGACCCCGTTAAACCTTTTACATTTACAACAAGAAATACGGTTGGTTCAAATAACCTATTGACTAATTTTTCGCTGGCTTCAGGTTCATTAAAAAAATTTAAGTACATCAGTTTTGTTAATTTAAAAAAAGGAAGAGGGTTTAGAAAGAATTCTGAATTTAATTCATCAAACATTTTTTTTCAAGTTGGCTATGATTTTTCTAAAAAAACTTCAATAACAGCAGAGGTAACCTACCTTGATTATTTAACTCAACAAGGAGGTGGACTCTCTGATTTCATGTTCGAAGAAAACCCTTATCAGAGTAATAGAGTGCGAAATTGGTTTGCTTTATCTTGGCTTTTATACAATGTAAAATTTCAACATTCCTTTAACTCTGATTCAAATATTAGTTTCAATTTATTTGGCTTAGATGCCCAGAGAAATGCAATTGGTTTTAGATCTAACCGAGTAAGTCAGATTGATCCAAATCAAGAAAGAGATCTAATCAAGGGTGATTTTAAAAATATTGGAATTGAACTAAGATGGCTAAAACGTTATCAATTAGGTAATTTAAAGTCCGTTTTTTTAATTGGAAGTAAATATTACAAATCAGATAATACATCTGAACAAGGCCCTGGATCTGATGGAAGCAATCCTAATTTTAATTTCCAACTAGATAAATATCCCAATTACAATCAACAGTCTAAATACGAATACCCAAATAAAAACTTAGCAGTGTTTACAGAAAATATTATTTACGTTCTTCCAAAACTATCTTTTACACCCGGGATTCGTTTTGAGTTTATCGAAACAGGTGCTTTTGGTGAATACAAAAGAATAAATACGGATGCAGCAGGAAATGTAATTCAAAATCAGGCATTTGTTACTAATGAAAAAAGAAAAAGAAACTTTGCTCTTTTTGGATTAGGTATTGGCTATAAGCCCTCTAAAAAATTAGAATTCTATGGAAATATATCACAAAACTATCGCTCTGTAACTTTTTCAGATATTAGTATAATTAATCCCGCATATATTATTAATCCAAATATTTCGGATGAAAAAGGATTTACAACTGATTTGGGTCTTCGAGGAAAACTAAAAAAAGCATTTTCTTTTGATGCTAACGTATTCAGAATTTTTTACAATGATAGAATTGGATTCATTCAAAAAAAATTCAATGATGGAAGTGTTAAAACAGAAAGAGGAAATGTTGGCGATGCACTTCTTTATGGAGTAGAATCTTTACTTGATTTCAATATCAAAGAAATTTCAAATATTAAAAACAATGATTTTCTTTTAAATTATTTCATAAACTTCTCTCTTATTGATTCAAAATATACAACATCAATTACTCCAGGTGTAGAGGGGAAAAAAGTGGAATTTGTTCCGAAATTTAATCTAAAAACAGGCATTAAGATAGGTTATCAAAATTATTCCTTTAATATCCAATACAGTTACCTTTCTGAGCAATATTCTGACTCGTCAAACGCACTCAGCGGTAATCTTAGTGGTGTGATTGGATTAATTCCAGCTTACGACGTCTTAGATATTTCTTCAGCCTATTCAAAAGGTAGATTTAGATTTGAATTCGGTGTCAATAACATATTAAATGAAGCTTATTTTACAAGAAGAGCAACTGGATACCCTGGACCTGGAATAATTCCTTCACCAAATAGAAATTTTTATTTAACGGTTCAATTTAAACTTTAAGTATATAAAATAATTTGAAATTAAACAAAATGAAAAAAAATAGTAGCTATTATTTTAGATTAATTCATCGCTATCTAGGTTTTTACCTTGTAGGTATTATGGCAGTTTATGCAATTAGCGGAATTACTCTTATTTTTAGAAAAGATGATACCTTTAAAAAAATTGTTATTGAAAATAAACAACTCAATCCAATGCTTGACTCTAAATTATTGGGTAGTCAACTCAAAATAAAAGATTTAAATTTCACAGAAAACAAGGGTGATCTTTATTTCTTTAATCAAGGGCAATACAATATGAAAACTGGAGAAGCTACTTATAAAGTTAAAAAAGTTCCTTTTTTATTAGATAAAATGCAAAAACTGCATAAAGCAACCACAAAAAGTCCTGTTTATTGGTTAAATATTTTCTTTGGAGTATCTCTCCTCTTTTTTGTCATTTCTGCTTTTTGGATGTTCTTACCCGGAACTAATGTGTTTAAAAGAGGTATTTATTTTTCCATTCTAGGCTTTATTATGACAATACTTATTTTGTTTATTTAATTTGTTTTAGGTTGAAAATCAAATAACCTAGAATCTCTTTTTGAAAAAAAATCAGATCAAATTGTTTCCTATAATTTTATTTTCACATTTAAGGAATTATAGATATCATATCAATAGTCTTCTCAGTCGCTTCAGAGTCACAGATAATTTTTAAGGTATGTCTTTTAGGTTGAAGATTTAACTTTTCAAAAATCTTAATAAAATATTGTCCTTTTTCATTGAAATAATTTTCTAAACTAAATTCACCAAAATTCTCCCCATCAAGAAGTATTTTAATTTTTCCTCCTTTAAAACTTTTATATGAAAATAATTGAATAGCTGTTCCTTCAAAATTAATTTCAGCTTCACAATTATTATAGCCATATGTGAGAGAAGCACCTGAAGCATTCCACTGATTCTTTTTTGTTTCAAAATTTTTATACTTCCACCGATTGTCATTGTCTTCAATAATAACCCATGGAACTTTAGTTTCTTTAATATCATCTTTTTTAATAGTAGAATTTTTTAAAGGAATCATCCAATTGTCATTTTCAATAAACCCATTCATTTCATCAACTACAATATTATCAATAATTCCAATCCCCCGCTCTGCCATTGAAGTGAAATTATCTAAGGGGATTGGTAAATTAAATCGAGAACGTTCAATATTATAATTATCTGAAAAATTACTTTTATTAAAGTGTGTCTGAAGTTCGTCAAATCCATAAAGTAATCCCAAAAGACCTCCCCATGTTGAAGTTGGATTATCAGAATCCCATCCACACATTGAACCAATCCTAATAGTTTTTTTATAATCACCTTCTCCATAAAATAAGCTAACCATAGAAGCTGCAAAATTAATACCTGAATCCCAAGGATAGTTATATTTGTAACCTGCATTTAGCTCATATTGATATCTTTTAGCAACCCTGTCCCTAGTAAGTTCCCAATCATCTTTATCAGAATTTAAATAATATTCTTCTTTCACAAAATCATACATGTCAGCAATATAGGACCATTCAGGAATTCTCTTTCGTGCCTGTTCAGCTAACCAGAAAACTTGTTCTTTTGTCGATAAAGAATCATCTACCAAAACAGACATTGAATGCATGATAACATAGAATTCAGCAGCCCACTTTGAATGAAGAAAAGCAGTAGTTCTTATTGGTAAATTTGAAATGTCTAGAGCTATATCAGGGCGCCCAGGGGATAATGCTCCAAAAATCTCAGTTGTAAGTTGGGCATCAATCATATTCCACATCGGATTATTTTCAGGTAAAGAGGTTTCAGGAGGAATTGAACCATTTTGCATTTGACCCAAAGCAGCCAAATTAGAAACCCAAAGTTTTGGTAATCCAATGTGATTTTTCCATGCTTGACTAATCTGTAATCCTGTAAGTTTATAATTATTAAATTTTTCAATTGCATGCTGATATATATACTCGATATCAGTATCGTCGTCAGCACCCCAAGGATCTTGATCCAACACATAGTCGAATTTATCATTTCCAAAATCTAAATCTGTAAAAAAAGGAAAGTCAATCCTTTGGTTTTCTGTGGGTAGGCTAGTCCAATTAGCAATACATGCGCCTAGCCAAAACCCTCTTAATTTATCTTTATATTCTGATCTGTTCAAAACTAATTCACTGTCAGATGATGAGCACGAAACAGATGACAACATATATAAAAAAATAAAGAAGATTAAAATTGAGTATTTCATGTTTAAACTATTTTGATTCAAAAATATATACAGAAGCTTTAGAATAATCTATTATTTTATTATTAATTTAAATGAAGTTATAAAATTTAAATAATACCGAATGAATAAATTTAAACCTATACCTCTTTTGATTATATTCTTTGCTATGGTGTTTTCAAGTTGTAATTCTAAAGATATAATACCACTTATTTTTGATACTGATGCAAACAACGAAATTGATGATCAGCATGCATTGGCATATCTTCTCTTCAACCAAAATAGTTTTGACATAAAAGGTATTACTGTAAATTCAACAACAAATGGGGGGAATATTAACGAGCAATATGACGAGGCAAAACGAGTTATGCAGCTTTGTGGTTATTATAAAAAAATACCACTTTTAAAAGGGGCTAATGGTTCTTTTAGGGATAATGAAAATGATTTGAAAAATCCAGATTTTGACGGACATAGTGCCGTTAATTTTATAATAGACGAAGCTTTAAAATATTCCCCTAAAAAAAAACTCACCCTATTGGCTGTTGGAAAATTAACAAATGTTGCTCTCGCCGTTAAGAAAGAACCATTCATTCTCCCAAATATTCGTTTAGTTTGGCTTGGCTCTAACTATCCTGAATCCGGGGAATATAATCTTGAAAATGATATAGATTCAATTAATTTTTTACTTCAAACGGATATTGAATTTGAAATAGTTACAGTTAGATATGGAAAACAATCTGGCACTGATTTCGTGAAGGTAACAAGAGAAGAAGTTGATGCCAAAGTGACTAGATTAGGCAGTAAAATAAATTCCCCAGTAATTGGCAGACATGGTGGTGAGTTTTTTACATTCGGGGAATATTCAAAAAGTCTATTTGATAATACACCTTTTTATGGTGATCCCCCTACTCGATCCCTTTTTGATATGGCTGCAGTAGCAATATTAAAAAACCCCTCTTGGGCACAACCTTCTTTTATATCTGCTCCTCTTATTTTAAACAATAAATGGGTAAATCAGCAGGGGAAATCACGAAAAGTTAAAATATGGGAAAACTTTAATAGAGATTTAATTTTGAAAGACTTTTATGAGGTATTGACAGATGGCAAATAAGTGCAAAATATTTTCTGCTTATTTAATTAATATTCTTGTTTATCGCCTTCAAATAATTTTTTCTTCAATTATTTGGTGCTCTTTCAGAAAGAGCTTAACATCCTTTTTTGAAGGAATTGAAGTTTGTGCTCCTTTTATAGTTACAGAAATGGAAGCAGCAGCGTGGCTAAAAGAAATAGCTTTTTTAAATGAAAATCCTTTTGTTATTCCATAGGCAAGATACCCGTTAAAAACATCTCCGGCTGCAGTGGAATCTAGCGCTTTCACTTTTGGGACTTTATAGCGATAACTTCCAGATGAGCTAACCCAGATACTCCCTTTTTCTCCTAAAGTAACAATACAATGTTCAACCCCTTGATCTAATATTTTATTTGCTGCAATTAAAATACTTTCCTCATCAGTAATGGTAACACCTGTCAATATTTCTAATTCTGTTTCATTTGGGGTAATCATCCATATTTTTTTTAGAAGGTCATCAGATAATTGAACTGCAGGGGCTGGGTTAACTAAAACTTTAACTCCGCTTTTATTACAAAAATTAATGATTGAAACGATAGTTTCCATTGGGATTTCAAACTGTATAAGGACTAAACTAGCCTTGGCAATTTCATCTAAAAATGGCTTTAACTTATTAAAACTTAAAGTTCCATTGGAACCAGAAGCAACCGCAATGGAGTTTTCGCCTTTTTTTGAAACAAAAATCTGAGCAATACCAGAATGGTTGTTTTTATCAGTAAGAATATATTTTTCCTCAAGTTCCAAACCTTTAAAATAGGTTTTAAGGTTTTTACCAAATGTGTCATTCCCTAATTGAGTGATAAATTTCAAATCAGCTCCAGCAAGTTTTGATGCTACGGCCTGATTAGCACCTTTCCCTCCAAAAACTACTTTAGACTCTCCACCAATTACTGTTTCACCAATCTTAGGGATACGTTCAAGATAAATAACAAGATCTGTATTTGAACTTCCAATTATAAATAAACTCATTTTGTTAAAATAATTTAGCTGCAATGATTAGACCTATACCAGATATAAATAAGAAAAACATCATTGGAATAAGCCACTTATTTTGGCTAGGAAGGTCCTTAAATTCTTTCCATACAAACACTCCCCATATAGCTGCTACCAGTGTGGCTCCCTGACCTAACCCATAAGCAATAGCTGGTCCGGCTTGCTCAGAAGCTAAAATATTTAATGACATTCCAACTCCCCAAATGATTCCTCCTAAAATACCTATCAAATGTAGTCTTGAAGTACCCATAAGGAAATAATCCTTAAAGTTTACCTTAGTTCCAGATACCGGAAAATACATGTTAATTGTATTAAAAAGAAAATTTGAAGCAATTATCCCTACAGAAAATATTACCAGTGCTGTATATGGTGTTAATTTTCCTATTTGAGGATTGATAAAATCATTAGACATAGAAGAGGCAACAAATTTGTAAAAAAAGCCCATTGCTATTCCTGCAATTGCAGAAATCAAAATTCCTTTTAAAGGGCTTGTTTTGGTCTTCTGTAAGATTTTTTTGTAGGCTAGCCCATCGATTATTATAGCCAAAGCTACTAGAGCAACTCCAGAAATTAATACATATGGGTTCCCTTCAGGCTGAGAGATATAATTCGTAAACACACCTAAAACTAGAGCTATACCAATCCCTATGGGAAATGCAATGGCCATCCCAGCAATGTCTATACCGATTACTAATATTATATTGGCAAAATTAAAAATGATTCCCCCTGTAAATGCTGAAATCAAATTTTGATTTTCAGCTTGTGAGAAATCATCAAGGAAACTTCTACCTTCGTCACCACTTGAACCTAAAGTGAAAGCAAAAATGAGGGTAATTAAAAGTATCCCAAAAGTATAGTCCCAATAAAAAAGTTGAAATGGCCATTTTTCACTTGATAACTTCTGCGTATTTGCCCAAGATCCCCAGCATAGCATCGTTATGAAACAAAAAACTACGGCTATAATATAGTTGTCTATTATAAACATGATTTTTTTATATTTTTAAATTTAAGAAATTTCTTTTATTCCTATTCTGATGATTACACCAATTTTAATTGGTATCGATAACTTGATATAAATAATAGGTTAAAATTCAAGTCTTCCCTCTTAAATGTATTACTTATAAAAAAGTGTCGAATCCTTTTGTAGTTGATCCAGCTAAAGAATATTATTATCTACTCACTTGGCCTCAAGTTAGAGCAGATAGAGTGAAATTATAAAAAGAGTGTGCATTTAATCTTAGAGGTTGTTAAATCAAAAAAATAACAAAACTTTTTGTGGGTATTTTTACTTTGATTATCCCCTTAACAGGAAAAGTGAAATAATTTAACAACCCATTAATCATTGTTTTCTTTCACCTTCAAAATCAATTTTCCCATTTTATCTCCATTAAACAATCTCAAAAAAGTATCGTAGAAATTTTCAATTCCTTCATAAATATCTTCTTTACTTTTCACTTTTCCCTCTTTAATCCAAGTTGCTAAGTCAGTAAATGCTTCTCCATATTTGTGAGCATAATCAAAAACAACCATTCCTTGCATACTGGCCCGATTTACCAATAAAGACATATAGTTTTTAGGCCCTTTAACCTCAGTATTATTGTATTGAGATATTGCACCACAAATAACAATCCGAGCATTTCTCCTTAAGAAAATCAAGGCATTATCTAAAATTTCGCCACCTACATTATCAAAATAAACATCTATCCCTTTTGGACAGTGTGTTTTAATCCCTTTAAAAACTGATTCATTTTTGTAGTCTATAGCTCCGTCAAAACCAAGTTCTTGAACGATATAATCACACTTATCCTTTCCGCCTGCAATACCTATTACAGTTGCTCCCTTAAGTTTGGCAATTTGTCCAACAATACTTCCAACTGCACCTGCTGCTCCAGAAACCAAAACTACATCATCTGCTTTTAGTTTTCCTACTTCAAGAATTCCAAAATAAGCAGTCATACCGGGCATACCCAGGGTACCAATATATTGAGTTAAAGGTGCTTTATCAGGGTCTACTTTAAAATAACCTTCACCGTTTGAAACACTGTACTGTTGTACTCCTCCCCAACCACTTAAAAAATCACCTACTTTGAATTTTGTTTGGCCTTCAACTTGAATTACCTCCCCTACGGAACCTGCTCGCATGACATCATTTAATTCTACAGGATCAATATAAGATCTAGAACTGTTGATCCATCCTCGCATTGCGGGATCCAAAGAGATGTAATGATTTTTTATTAATAGTTCTCCTGAATTAAGTTTAGGAACTTCGTTTTCAACTAATTTCCAGGTTTCCATCTCTGGGGTCCCTTCGGGACGCTTTATTAGTATTTGAGATTTATTTTTCATTTTAGCAAGATAAGTTTTAGTCCTAAATTTATTAAAGAAAACTATCCCTTTATTTTTTAAAAAAACATAAATTAAACCAAAATCCATTTTATGAAAAATTTTATATCTCTTTTCTTCATGCTTTTTACAGTTTCACTTTTAGGCCAAAAAATAATTCCCATATGGCCCAAAGGTGTTCCTAATCAAAATCCATCAGAAGAAAAAGAAAATCTTATTAGCACCAATATAGTTCAAATAAGAAATGTTCAAATTCCTACTTTAGAAATCTACCTTCCCTCTAAGGCTAATCAAACAGGTAAAGCAGTCATCATTTGCCCTGGAGGAGGATATAAAATGTTGGCATACGATTGGGAAGGAACCGATATTGCAAAATGGTATAATTCAAAAGGGATTGCCGCATTCGTTCTCAAATACAGACTCCCTAATTCTCCTTCATTAATTGAGCCTCAATGGGCGCCTTTACAAGATGCACAGCGTGCCATAAGAATAGTTCGAAAAAATTCAAAAAAGTGGAATATTGATTCTTCTCAAATTGGGGTCATGGGCTTTTCAGCAGGAGGTCACCTTGCCTCAACACTTGGAACACACTTTAATGAAGATACTTTAAAAGAAATAAACATCAATTCCATAAACGAGATAAGTGCCCGACCAGACTTTATGATATTGATTTATCCAGTTATTACTTTTGATAAAAAATATTATCATGGCGGTTCTAAAAACTCACTTATCGGAGAAAATTCCTCTCAGGAGATGATTGACTACTTTTCTAATAACCTTCAAGTTTCATCTGATACTCCTCCAACATTTCTCATTCATTCAGCAGATGATTCCGGTGTTCCTTATCAGAATAGTGTCCTATTTTTCGATGCTCTACAAAAATTTAAAATTTCCTCAGAGTTACATCTTTATCCAGAAGGTGGTCATGGATATTCACTAGCTATTGGTAAAGGACGCCTTCAAAATTGGACAGAGCTATTAAATGACTGGTTAAATGAACTTGAATAAATTCAAAATTCCTTTTTTTACTCGTTAAATTATAGCAAATGAAAAAAATACCTACAGAAGTGTTTAATAACTGGGTGACTCTAGGAAAGGATAAAGGGATGCAGCAAAACCATTCCAAAGCTGTTGAAAATATGATTTCTTATGCCACACAAAGGCTTAAAAAATTTAGCTTTATTGATGCAGGTTGTGGTAATGGATGGGTGGTGCGTAACGTCTCTAAAATAGAAAACTGTATCTCTGCAACAGGAATTGATGGGGCTTTCAATATGATTGAAAAAGCAAAAAAAGAAGACCCATTAAATAATTATTTCTGTGATAACCTAATACAATGGTCTCCTTCAGAAAAAGTTGATTTGGTTCATTCAATGGAGGTTCTTTATTATGTTGAAAAACCGGAAAGTCTTATTCATCATATTTATTCCAATTGGTTAAAAGATAAGGCGCGTCTTATTATTGGAATTGATTTTTACTTTGAAAATACTAATTCTCATGATTGGCCCGAAAAATTTGGGATTTCCATGATGCAATTATTCGATGAATCCACATGGAAAAGTTTCTTAATTAATGTTGGCTTTAAAAAAGTTGAAAGTTGGAGAGTGGGTGCAAAAAAAAATTGGTCTGGCACCCTAATACTAACTGGCACAAAATAAATTTTTAAATACCTATTTCTTGTCATAACGCCCTGGAGCCATTACAGAACTTACAAGTAAGAAAAAAGAGTGTGGAATTATTTTTAATAAAAAAACAATTATTTTAAAGGTCTTAGAAGGTACAGAAGTCCTCTTTCCCTTGAAGGTTGCTTGAACTGCAGCTTCAGCAACTCTCACGGCATCTTTTTTCATGAAATTAGGCACATCATCCATTTGCTTTTGAACCCCACTTGAAGTGTGAAAATTTGTAATAGTATAGCCTGGACAAACAGCTGTTGAAGTTATTCCTTTATGGTTATAGTTGATGTTTAAAGATTCACTAAATCTATTCATAAAAGTTTTTATTGGCCCATAAAGAGTTTGTATTGCAGAGGGAGGTGCAAAAGCTGCAACAGAAGAAATTATCATTATTCGTCCTTTACCTTTACTTAGCATATCTTTAATAAATAGTTTACATAATGCAATTACTGAAATGCCCAAAACTCTGATGAATTTTTCTTCATCTTCCATAGTCGTATTTTCAAAAGCAGTAGGAATAGCATAACCTGCATTGTTGACTAAAAGATCTACTTGATAACCCTTTTGCTTACAAAAAGCATATAATTCTCCTGGTGCGTTTGGATCCATTAAATCACATGAAATATAGTCTGCCTCAACTCCATAAGTTGAAATTAATTCTTTAGTAATCTTTTTTAAAAGCTCTTGTCTTCTTGCGGTAAGGACTATATTATAGTTACGTTTAGCAAGTGATTTTGCAATCTCCAATCCTATACCTGAAGAAGCTCCTGTAATTAATGCATATGAATTTTTCATGAAAAAGGGAAGTGTATTAATAATTAAAAAGCTCATTTTAAAAAACTCGTTTATCTTTGGTATTACCTAAGTTACAAAATGAACATCAAATATCTCCTTATACTTTTTTTTGTTTTTTTGTTTGAAGGAGCTGCTCAAACTATTTTATTTGACGAATTCTATTTTGAAATGCCACTTTCAGAAGCCAAAAAAACTTTAAAAAAAAATCAAAAAAAGTTAACGAATATTTCTTTTGGCCCAAAAACAGTCTATGCTGTTCGTAAAAAATCATTGGTTAACGAAGATGGGGTTTTAATCAGTATAAACCTTTGGAGTAAAAATAATTTAACACTTCAAAAAGCCGAAAAATATCTCTTGGAATCTAGAATTTATTTTGAATCCAAAAATTACAAAACAGTTTATGCACAAGAGAATTGGTCTAAACCACTTTTAGTAAAGAAAAACTTACCCTGTATTCGTTTTATTGATCCAGAGAGACAAGTTTTGGTTGAAGTAGATCCAAGAGGACAAGGAAGTATTTATAATATTTTTGTGACGTATTATAATTATGACTGGTTTTTGAAAAAAGCGAGAGGCGAAAAATAGTTATAAATCAATATTAACCCCAAGACCCAATAATTCTCTAACCTGTAACTCACTAATTAAGTCATCATCATATAGTAAGTGTAAAATAAAATTGCCAGAGACTTTGTTATTTACCTTGAAGCGAAAATTCATATCCCAATCAAAATCTATATTTTTTGTTTTTTCCAAATAATTGACATAGGTGCTAAATTTATTCTCCAAGATAATATTCTGCATAATTTCCTTTCTATATAGGCCACTAATTGAGGCTCCAAAGAAAAACTTAGTACCTTTTCCTGTATCAACTCCAAAATATTTTTGCCCTGGAGATAATTTATCTGTGTATTTTTCTGAAACTAACAAGAGTCTTCCTGATATAGGCGAAAGGTTAAGCCATAAATCGTCAGTCTTTTTATAATACCAACCCAAACTCAACTGAACAAAAGCTGGAGATAAAAACTGAGAAATTTGATCTCGTTTTTGAACCCCTTCCTCTGTATAAAATCGATACCCTGGGAGGAGTTGCGTTTTTATCTTTAATAAACCTGAATAATTCCAAAATTGATTGATTTGTTTCCCAACTAGAGAACCTATTTCAAAACGGTCATCTGCTTTTTTAAAGAATTCACTCCCAGATATGTATGTCGTCCCTATCGAAAGTAAAAGATTGGTGTCCCAAACCAGTCCATTTCTGTATGAATAATTTAGATTATAGTCCAAACTATATAAAACTGTTAATGCGCTCTCTCCTCCTGAAACCCAGTTGGAAAAATAGGCTTGATTAAAATTTAAACGAGTATTTCCATAAAATTTATATCGTTTCCCTTTTAAAGTTGATTGAATTATGGCATTAAATGGTAAATCCTCATCTGCTGATTCTTGAGCGTTAGAAAACTGAAAAAAACATGAAATTATAAAGTATAGAAATAAATTTTTAGCTAAGTATGTTTGGCTCTTTTTATTCATTTTTAAATTTTAAATTGTACTAATCCGTTTATGATTTATTTTAAAAGTTTAAATTTATAAAAATGGCCTTTTTTCTTTATGAAAAAGATACGCTAAAATATTTTTATTTTGTTAACCTAGGCTAACAAAAACTTTATGAAAAATCTAAATAATATATTGGTTTTTGTTGTTTTTTCAATTCCGTTTTGGAGTTTTTCACAAGTAATCTCAAAGTGGAATTTGATAGAACAAAAAGTTGATAGCCTTGTTCTATATGGTATTCAAAATAAAAGTTTTCCTGGTGCTCAAGTATTGATTTTCAAAAACGATTCCATAATACTCAACAAATCTTATGGCTACCAAACGTATGATTCTCTCTCGCCCATTACAAACAATAATTTATATGATCTTGCCTCAGTTACTAAGGTTTTAGCAAGCACACTCGCTTTTATGAAACTTTATGAAATGTATAATATTGACTTAAATGAAAAGGTTTCAAACTACATTCCTTTGTTAAAACGAAGTAATAAAAAAAATACAACCTTTAAAGAAGTATTAAGTCATAGCGCTGGGTGGCTTCCCTATATCCCGCATCAAAACTTGGTTTATAAAAAGAATAGTGAATTTAAAAAAAGGACCTTGAGCTTAGAACTAAATAAAAAATATCCTAACCAAATCAGTGATTCACTTTTCATTCATAAAAATTATGCGAAAAAAATTATGCGTCGTATAAAAAAAACTGAATTAGAAACATTGGGTGATTATTTATATTCAGGGCTTTGGTTTTTCTTATTACCAGAGCTTACTAAAAAATTGAGTGGTCTTTCATTTACTGACTTTTTAAATACTCATTTTTATTCTCCATTAAGACTAGAACGACTCACATTTTTACCCATTAATCATTTTTCCAAAAACGAAATAGTTCCTACAGAAATTGACTACTTTTTCAGAAAACAATTAGTACAAGGGTGGGTTCATGATGAAGCTGCTGCAATGATGGGTGGGATTTCTGGAAATGCAGGCTTATTTTCAAATGCAAGTTCAATAGCCCCTTTATTACAGTTGTTTTTACAAAAAGGAATAGTAAATGAAACCCAATACTTAAAGTCTAAAACTCTAAAAACCTTCACTCAAAGAACGTATCCAAAAAGTGCAAACAGAAGAGGACTTGGCTTTGACAAGCCGTCTTTTATAAAAGAAGGCCGGTACCCTTCTTCCTCAATTAGTTCAGAGAGTTATGGGCACAGTGGGTTTACAGGAACCTTTATTTGGGTTGATCCAATTAAAAAAAGTTTTGTTATATTTTTGAGTAATCGTGTCTATCCTTCAAGAAATCAGAGAGGGCTTTATGAATTAAAAATTAGAGAAAAACTATTAGATATCTCCTTTGCAAATTAAAATTATCTTTCTGCTGCTTATCAATAAATTTGCCCTTTCGGCTCAAGGAATTCCGGCAGGGTTTGTTAATTTAAATAAAGAAATTCCCAATCTTGTTGTTGATTTACGCTATGCTTCTTCTGAAAATTTTACTGGAAGAGTTGTGCCTGGTTATAATTCTTCAAAGGCAATTGGTACAGAAGATCTTGCGACTGCTTTAAAAAAAGTACAAGCTCAACTAAAACCGTACGGTTTGGGTTTAAAACTATTTGATGCCTATCGTCCCCAAATCGCTGTCAATACTTTTATTATTTGGGCAGATTATTCATCAGACACATTAAAGAAAGAAGAATATTATCCAGATTTAAAAAAGAATAGTCTTTTTGAATTGGGATATATTGCTGAAAAAAGTGCTCATACTAAAGGAAGTACAGTTGATATTACCCTTATTTATCTTGAAGGTATAAACAAAGGGAAAGAAGTCGATATGGGCGGCAAATGGGATTATTTTAGTAAAAAGTCAAATTTTACTTTCCAAGGCATAACGTCTAAACAATATCAAAATCGTGAACTTCTTAGAAACCTCATGGAAAGTGAAGCTTTTTTGCCTTATGATAAAGAGTGGTGGCATTTTACTCTTAAAGATGAGCCTTTTCCAAAAACCTATTTTGACTTTATGATTCCTTAATTTTGGAATAAAAGTTTTAGAAATCTATCAAATCTCTATCCAAAATGCATTCGCTAAGACTTCATAATCTTTAAAATTTAGCCTTTCCAAATGAACAAAGAGAAGTGTTAATACGAATGTAATTGTTTAAAGAAATAGTTCCTCCTTTTTGTCTATTTTTTTTATAAAGAAGCAGAGGTGTGATCGGAAATAATAAACCATTGTTCATTAACCTTAAGCCAGGTAAGTGTAAAAAAACCACTACTATCAGATGTATCTCTTGTAAGATGAAATTTTCCTTGTAATTGAACAACTGTTGGACTTAAGCTAATTAAATTCAATATATCAAAAGTTAGAGAGCCCATCAATAAACGACTTGAATAATTTTTTTCATACCTGTCTCTAGTTGCTTCCCATCCATAGATAGGTCCAGAAGAACCCGAAAAAATCAATTTATCTGATTTTAAATAGGCTTTCATAAAAGCATTAATATCTCCTTTATTCCATTCCTCTTGTTGTTTAAATAGTTTAGTAACTATAGCTATGGAATCTGATTTTAAAACCTTTTCTTGAGCTGATAATTGAATTGAAAACATAAATATTAAAGACCATAATATCGAAATTTTCTTCATCTACTTTAACGTTGGATATTGAATATTAAGTTGCTCTAAATAAGTGTCATATTTCGTTTCATCAAAATAAAATTTTTCAAGTTGTGGTCTAAATTGATTCATAATTCCCTCGTTCAAATAAATTGGTGGATCATCCTTTTCTGTGATCATAGGCTTATATTCGGTCTCCTTACTTTGAACATTTTCAAAATAATGCTTTGCGCTGGAAAGTAACTGAGGTTTTGTTAAAAAATCAATAACAGTTGCAGCAACCACCTTGGCACCTGCAGTAGCTCCTTTGTGAGCAATTGGTGTTGCCATTGCTATGGCATTAGACCAATGGTGCCCTTGAAGTCCAGGAATGTTTGAAGGAAAGCGCAAAGTAACGGTAGGAATTGTCCAAGAGATGTCTCCTATATCATCCGATCCTCCACTCTTCGGATTTTCAAGAGGCTTACCTATTCCTGATAACTCTGTCGCTAAACCATTTTCATTGTTAGAGTCAACTTCTCTCTGAACTGCTTTAGCCAATTTTTGATCTGCTTCAGACCAGCTTGGAAGGCCAACTTTTTTAATGTTTAAATCCATGGTTTCGGCAATTACTTTGTTAAAATGCCTTGGCCAAGCAGTTCCAAGAACTTTTGAACTTACCTTGGTGTCGGTCATCAGTGCAGAACCTGCAGCAATATTATTCCCATCATTATACATTTTCATGATTCCATCATAAGTAATATCTCTAAAATAATACCAAATCGATGCTTTTGATGGAACTACATTAGGTTGATCTCCTGCATCTGTAAAGATAGAGTGAGAACGTTTTAATGGATGTAAGTGTTCTCTCTTATAATTCCAACCTATGTTCATTAATTCTGCTGCGTCAAGTGCGCTTCTTCCTCTCCATGGAGAACCCGCAGAATGTGCTGCCTCTCCATCAAAGGTGTATTCTACAGAAATTAATCCCGTTCCAGTTGCTTGTCCATATGAAACCGATAGATTACTACTCACATGCGTAAAAATACACATATCAATTTTATCAAAATAACCGTCTCTAACATACCATGCCTTTGATGCAACCAGCTCTTCAGCGATTCCTGGCCACACCACTAAAGTACCGCCCATATTATTGGAGGTCATTTGTTCTTGTAAAGCAAGAGCTGCCGAAATTATTACCGGGATTCCCGAATTATGACCTTCACCATGACCTGGTGCTCCTTCAACCATAGGCTTATGATAAGCTACGCCGGGATATTGAGAAGCTTTGGGGATACAATCAACATCACTTCCAAGAGCAATAACTGGACCTTCTCCATAACTCCAACGTGCCATCCAAGCAGTAGGAATACCAGAAATTTCTTTTTCTATTATAAAACCTGCATTCTCTAAAATACTCGTCAGATAAGCCGAGGATTCGTATTCCTGAAATCCTAATTCAGCAAAACTGAACACTTTGTCAATCATGACTTGCGTGTTTTTATGGCGTTCCTGAACTTTTTTTAATGTTTCAGTCTTAATTTCTTGAATTTGTCTTCTTGAAAATTTCTGTTGTGCTTGAAGACCGAAAATATTAAAGAAAAGTAAAAAGACTAATTTTATGAAAGTTGAGTTATATTTTAGCATTTGAATTTGAATTTGAACTAAAATACAAATTAATTGATTCAACAATTAATTTTAGATCTACATAATTGACCTTAACAATGATTGTAAGAATTACTTTCTGAAATTTTAAGGAATATTAACTTGTTGTCTCTCAATACGAAACTTAAATCTCCTTAAAAAAATATCTTTTAAAAGCTTCCATTGCAGCATATTCAGATAGTCCCAGAGCATGATATTTCTCAGCTGTTGCAGTATTTCGTTCTTCAGCCCTTAGCCAGAATTCTCTATTATCATTCCCTTGGAACATAACTCCATCTTTTTGTGATTGATGATAAAAAATTGCTTTTCGCTTTCGCAAAACTTGGTCAGGACTCATAGGAACGGCCATTTCTATCTCATGAATATCCCATTCTTGCCATGCTCCACGGTATAGCCAAACCCAACAATCATTCATGAATGATTTTGTCTTGAGATGCTCTAAAGAGGAGAAAATAATATCCAAGCATACTCTATGGGTTCCGTGAGGATCAGCTAAATCTCCTGCGGCAAAGATTTGATGTGGTTTTATTTTTTCAATTATTGCAATTGTAGGGTCAACGTCATCTCTTGAAATAGGTTTTTTAGCAATAGTTCCTGTTTCATAAAAAGGAAGATTCATAAAATGTACTTGCTCATCTGGAATAGAAAAGTAGCGTGTTGCTCCAAGAGACTCTCTTTTTCTAATAGTCCCCTTTAAATCACAAATTGATTTTGGCGCTGGCTTATTTGGATTTCTTTCCAAAAATATTTTTTTTAACGAATTGATAGCAGGGTCTAATTTAGGTTTAATGAAATCAGAAGTCACCTCAAGGTATTTAAGTGCATCTTGATCTGATACTGCAATATTTCCGGACGTTTGATAAACAATATGTACTTCATGACCTTGAGATACTAAGCGATCAAATGTTCCTCCCATAGAGATAACATCATCATCCGGATGAGGACTAAAAATTATAACCCGCTTTGGATTGGGATTTGCTCGTTCGGGTCTGTACTTATCATCCGAATTTGGCTTGCCTCCTGGCCATCCTGTAATAGAGCGCTGCAAGCGATTAAACATTTCAATATTAAGATCGTAAGCGCTTCCATTTAAAGCTAGTAAATCTGACATTCCATTTTGGTTATAGTCTTCATCAGTTAATTTTAGAATTGACTTCCCTGTTACCTTACATAACCATGCAATTGCTCTTGAACGATTTTCCTCACTCCAATCACAAGAACCAACTAACCAAGGTGTTTTTATTCTTGTTAACTCTGCTGCAGCTTCCACATCAATAACGAGTGTGGTGTTTTTGTGATGTTGTAAATAGGTAGTTGGTATCATCGAAGAGATTTCACCTTCGATTGCTTTATGAATAATTTCAGCTTTATAAGAACCCCAAGCCATCAATAAAATTCGTTTGGCATTGAGTATAGTTTGAATCCCCATGGTAACTGCCTTTCTCGGGACATTATCAATCCCCTGAAATGCTGCAGCAGCATCAAAACGAGTTAGGTGGTCTAACGTAATGGTGCGTGTTTGAGAATTTAAATGAGAACCTGGTTCATTGAATCCAATATGACCATTACTACCAATTCCTAAAATTTGTATATCGATCCCTCCAACTGACTTAATCTTTTTCTCATAAGATATACAGGAATTTCTTAAGTTTTCGGAATCAACTTCTCCATCGGGTATATTAATATTTTCAGATTTGATATCAACATGATCAAATAAATTTGAATGCATAAAATAATGATAACTCTGAACGTCTGTATTAGAAAGTGGGAAATATTCATCTAAATTAAATGTGATGACATTTTGAAAGCTTAAACCTTCCTCTTTGTGTAATCTGACTAACTCTCTGTAAACACTTAACGGGCTTGATCCTGTGGCAAGACCTAAAACACACATTTTGTTTTGATCCTGTTTTTCTTGAATGAGCTTAGAAATTGAATGAGCAATTTTTATTGAACCTTCGGATGAAGATTTAACAATTATATTATGTAATCTTTCATATCGTGTTTCCTCAAAACTACCTGGGGCTTTATAATTAGGTAAAGCTGTTTTTCGCTTGTTCATCATCCTTCAAATTATTGAGAACTTCAAAATTAAGGTTTATTTAAAACTTTACTGCTTAAAAAATAATTTCTTTTAATCCCGCTAAATCCTTTGTATCTTTGTAAAAAAAAATTGAAAAAAACATTATCAATCTTTTTATTACTGCATTTATGCTTTAGTTTGTTAGTCCCTAGCATAACCGTTTTATGTTTTGATTCTCTTGGAGATTCAATTAATTGGGTATCTTCAGAGGGGGATAATGAAGTTGAAGAAAAAAAGTTAGATGATAAAATTGTTGAATCGATTGTATCAATCAACTTAAAAGGTATTCAACATTTAAATATATTGATTTTTAGCCTTAATGCTAAGTACAAATCAATTCACCTGAGACGTTTTAGTCCTCCACCGGAAGTGTGATTATTTTTATAGTAACTATTTTACAATAAAATTTAATTCTAATTTTCCTATCCAAGGAACAAAACTTGATCATGAAAAATTTATTTTCAAATATTAAAGGAGATCTTTTAGGAGGTTTAACCGCTGGAATTGTTGCATTACCGCTTGCACTAGCATTTGGTGTTAGTTCTGGCTTAGGGCCTAGTGCTGGATTGTATGGTGCTATTTTTCTCAGTTTTTTCGCCGCTTTATTTGGAGGAACTTCTACCCAAATCTCTGGTCCTACTGCCCCTATGACTGCAGTAAGTATGGTAATTATTGCATCAATAATTGCCACTAATAATGGCTCCGTAGAACAAGCCTTACCATATATCCTAGCTGTATTTTTATTAAGTGGATTATTTCAAATTCTTCTAGGCCTTTTTGGCTTAGGAAAATATATAAAATATATTCCTTATCCAGTAGTTTCTGGATTTATGACAGCTATCGGTGTTATTATTTTAATCACTCAATGTTTACCTATTCTGGGGTATGAAACGAAAAGTGATCAAGAATATATTGAACAATTTAAGCCTCTAGCTCAAGAAATTCTTCTTGAAAAAATACTTCTTGATGAATCCAAAGAAGGCCTTTTGGTTTTGGAAAATTTTGAAGAAACTATTAAAAGAGCTGGAGAAGTTAACGAGACTGAGATTTATGAAGAAGCACAAAGTCTTGCTAAAAATAATTCCTCTGGAGTAATTGGAGCAATTAAAACGCTTCCAAGGGCTTTAGGCGGAGTTAAATGGATAGAAGTTATTCTTGCTCTTAGCACAATCTTTGTTATTTACGGATTTAAAAAAATAACTACTGTAATTCCAAGTACACTTATAGCTTTATTTTTGATAACTGGAATAGCTGTAGGTTTCAGTATTGATTATCTTCCTATTCAAAAAATTCCTGAGGGTTTTCCAAAAATTCAACTTGGAATTTTTTCTGAATTTAGTTTTATGCAAATCGTCCCTTACGTTGGATCAGCGATTACTTTGGCATTATTAGGTGCAATTGATTCCTTACTTACTTCTGTTGTGGCGGATAACATTACCAAAACAAGACATCTTCCTAATAAAGAGTTAATCGGCCAGGGAATTGGAAACTCGATTGGGTCTCTTTTTGGAGGAATTCCAGGTGCAGGTGCTACAATTAGAACAGTTGTAAATATTCAATCTGGAGGAAAGACTAAACTTTCTGGTATGGTTGCTTCTATTGCACTTCTTATAATCCTTCTAATTCTTAGTCCCTTAGCTTCTAAAATTCCTGCTGCTGTATTGGCAGGTATTTTAGTTACTGTTGGAATTGGAGTTATGGATTACAAAGGACTGAAAGCTCTAAATAAAATTCCAAAATCAGAAGTAGTAGTTATGGTAGTAGTACTATTATTATCAGTTTTATGGAATTTGGTTTATGCTGTTGGAATTGGACTAATCTTATCGGCTTTATTCTTCATGAAAAAAATGGGAGATCTTTCAAAAGAAGAAGCGAGAATTTTATCCGCAGTAAATGAAAAGACTTGGATGGATGAAACCCAATTAAGTAATTCTTTTTTAGAAAATGTATTTATAAAGCATCTCAACGGTCCATTATTTTTTGGATTTACATCAGAATTTATAACTGTTTCAAAACAAATTCCTAAAACAGCTTCTATTGTAATTATTAGAATGGATCGAGTGCCCTACATAGATCAGTCAGGATTGTTTGCTCTTGAGGATGTATTGATGGACTTAAATCAAAAAAATATAGATTGTTTAATGGTAGGTGTCAAATCTCAGCCTAAATACTTAATGAAAAGTATTCAAATTATTGATAAATTAATTCCTGAAGACCGTCTTTTTGAATCTTTTGAAGATTGTAAAAACTGGGTAGTATCAAAACAAACTGTCAGTTGAAGTAATTAAATAAAAATGCCCGCTTAATGCGGGCATTTTTATTTAATTATAATAATATTTTTATTTTCAATAAGAGAAATTAACTCTAAATTTCCCTGCTCAAACAACTTAGGTAAATTATCTAGCTGCTCAAATATTTGGAAAGGTTTATAATTTTCATAGTCCTGAAAAAACATTCCATTAATCTTACGTTTGTTTATTGCTCTTCGAAAACGAGTCCCCCCACCATCTGATTGATAATTATATGCTAGAAAATCAATTTCATAATTATTTTGATTAATCCAATAGCGGTATTCGTCTTGATAATCCTCTCCGCCACCTTCTTCTTTGAAGGTTACTTTGATGGTCCAATAGGAGTATCCATTTATTTCAATTGAGCTCATCAAAACCTTAATCACAGAGGAATCTTGAAGTGGCTTTGGAAGTTGAAAAAAATACATCACAGAGTTTAACGAATTGGAATAAACTCCTCGAATACTATCTGATATTTTAATGGGAACACCATCTAAATATCGTTTTAAAGTCTGATTGGAGGTCATTATATCTTTAACTTCAACTTCCTTTTGAATTATTGATCTTGAAAAAGAATAAAAAGAAGGTTTTTGTTTTAATGAATAATGATGGTCCCTAAAATCAAAGTTAACTGAAAAAATAGCAGAATCAAATCCAGAATTTACGACAGCTGTATTAATGATCTCTTCAACCTTTTTTTCCTTGGGGCTTTGACATGCAAAAGATAAAAGTAAAATTGGAAAAACAAACTTTGAAAAAGAAAACATTGATAAGTTTATTGATAAATCTGATAAAAAACGAAGATACGACTAAATTATATCCTTTACATTTGAACTAAATTTAGAAACTAATGGAAACATTAAAAACTTTAATTATCGGGAGTGGTCCTGCTGGCTATACAGCAGCAATTTATGCTGCTCGTGCTGATTTAAAACCGGTCCTCTACACAGGAATGGAACCGGGAGGCCAACTTACAACTACAACTGAAGTCGATAATTTTCCAGGCTATCCCCAAGGGGTTGATGGCCCAACAATGATGGTGCAATTACAGCAACAAGCTGAGCGCTTTGGAACAGAAGTTCGCATTGGTTTTATCAACAAAGTGGAATTTGCTCATCAAAAAGGAGGAATGCATAAAGCATTTACAGAAGATGGTACGGAAATTAATGCTCAAACTATTATCATTAGCACTGGGGCAACTGCAAATTATCTAGGTCTTCCAAGCGAACAAAGGTTAAGAGGAGGTGGTGTTTCTGCTTGTGCTGTGTGTGACGGTTTCTTTTATAAAGGGCAAGAAGTTGCTATTGTGGGTGGGGGAGATACTGCCGCTGAGGAAGCTACTTACTTAGCAAAAATATGTTCTAAAGTTACTATGCTAGTTCGTAAAGATAAAATGAAAGCTTCAAAAGCTATGCAACACAGAGTTACTAGTACTTCTAATATTGATTTACGTTACAATACAGAAATCGATGAAGTATTGGGCGAACAAGTAGTCGAAGGTTTACGTATGAAAAATAATCAAACGGGGGCACTAGAGGAAATTTCAATAACAGGATTATTCATTGCTATTGGTCATAAGCCAAATACGGAAATCTTTAAAGGACAGTTAGACATGGATGATGCCGGATATTTAATCACTAATCACAAAACTACTGAAACTAATTTACCTGGAGTATTTGCCTCTGGAGACGTTCAAGATAAAGAATACCGTCAGGCGGTAACCGCTGCTGGAACTGGCTGTATGGCGGCTCTAGATGCAGAACGCTATCTGCAAGCTATTTAAATTCTTCTTAGTTCTGAATAGATCATACAGCTTCAATTGATACTGATTCGTCTTCCCTTCTATGATAATTAACTTCAATGGGGTGACAGCAAACTTCACAGTCCTCAAAATATTGACTTTGATTTATACTTGTATCGAAAAGCATAGAAATAGTTTCCCAACAATAGGGACATTGAAAAAAGTGTTCTTCCATTTATTTACAATTATTCTTAATAGGATTGAAGTTGTTCCCAAGTTTCCATTAATTTTTCAAGTTCTTTTTTTTTTGCCTGATAATCTTCAAAAAAATTGGCTTGAGCTATGGTTTTATTGTACTCTATTTCTAGATCAAAGTCAATTTCTTTAATTTCTTTTTCAAGTCGAGTAATCTGTTTTTCTACTTTCTCTATTTTTTGTTGTGCAGCTCTCTGAGTTTTTTGCCTTTCAAAGCTTGCAGGGTCACTCACTTTTTTTTCCTGAAAAGCCAAAGGTGTTTTTTTTTCTAACTCCTTGAGAGAAGATAATTTCTGGAACTCTAAATATGCGTTAATATCACCTAAAAATGGTTTTACTTCTCTTTCTTTAAAAGAAATCACCTTTTCACACAAGCCCTGGACAAAGTCACGATCATGAGAAACCAAGATCAATGTCCCTTGGAAGTTCTGTAATGCCTTTTTCAAGACATTTTTTGAGGCAATATCCAAGTGGTTTGTAGGCTCATCCATGATAAGCACATTGAATGGCTGGAGTAATAATTTACAAAGTGCTAATCGATTTCGTTCTCCTCCAGAAAGTACAGATACTTTTTTATCTACAGTTTCTCCTTGAAATAAAAAAGATCCTAATAAATCTCTAACTTTAGTTCTATTTTCAGGAGTAGCTGAATCTTCTGCAGATTCCAACAATGTTTTTGTTCCATCAAGATAGGTAGATTGATTTTGAGCGAAATACCCCAACTGAACATTGTGCCCAAAGTTTATCGCTCCTTCGTAAGAGATTTCATCAACTATGATTTTAGCTAAAGTTGATTTCCCTTGTCCATTTTGTCCAACAAATGCTATCTTTTCTCCTCTGACTACTTGTATATTGACACCATTGAGAACTTGCTTTTCTCCGTATGCTTTTGATATATTTTCAGTTTCTAAAATAATTTTTCCAGGCTGATGAGAAATGCCAAATTCAAATTTTATTTTTTTATTCTCTTCTGGATCAATTTCAATTCGATCGATTTTATCTAACTTTTTAATAAGAGATTGCGCCATACTAGCCTTAGAAGCTTTCGCTCTAAAACGCTCAATCAGCTTTTCAGTTTGCTGAATTTGCTTTTCTTGATTTTTTTGAGCAGCTTGTTGTTGTATTCGTAATTCATGTCTGAGTAACATGTATTTGGAATAAGACTTTTTAAAATCAAAAATCCTTTGTTGCACAATTTCAATTGTACGATTTGTCACCTGATCAAGAAACATTCTGTCGTGTGAAACCATTACCAATGCACCTTTATATTTTTTAAGAAACTGCTCTAACCAAATAATGGATTCAATGTCCAAATGGTTGGTAGGTTCATCCAATAAAAGAATATCATTTTCTTTTAAAAGTAATTTTGCTAATTCGATCCGCATGCGCCAACCTCCTGAAAAAGTATCTGTCGGGGCAGTTAAATCCTCCATGGAAAAGCCTAAACCAAGTAATATTTTTTCAGTTTGAGCTTGATAGTGATAACCCCCTATCATTTCGTATCTGGTATTTAGATCGGTTAGTTCGTCTAAAACATCCATATAGGTTTGACTTTCAAAATCCTGAGTCTTCTCCATGATCTGGTGAATTTGCTCTTGACGTTGTTCCACTTTTATGATTTCTTCGAAAGCTAAATAGGCTTCTTCTAAAACCGTACGTCCGTTTTCAAAATCTAAATCTTGAGGGAGATATCCAATTTGACAACTTTTTTCTAAAGCAAAGGTTCCAGATGTAGGAAGGTTTTCTTTTGCCAATAATTTTAATAATGTCGATTTCCCTGCACCATTTTTACCAATTAGACCCACTCTATCTCCTTTTCCTAATCGAAAAGAAATAGAGTCAAAGAGGGTTTCTCCGCCAAAACTAACCGTTATATTATGGGCATTAAACATAAGCCTTATTTGGATTGCAAAAATAAGCTTCAAAACGATTAATCGCTACTGCTTCTGGCAATTCTTTTTTGAAATCTATAAAATCATAAAGCCATTTTGAAAGCAAGGGAGCCATCAATACTCCACGGGTACCTAGTCCATTAAAAACATACATGTTATGATACTTTGGGTGTTGTCCCAAAAGTGGTCTTCGATCTATCACAGTAGGACGAATCTGAGCGCCGTGGTGAACTATTTCAAAAGGGGTATCTACAAGCTTTTCTAATTTTGTAAGGATCCATTTTAATCCTTCCTTTGTAGTGGCCTTAATTTTATCGTGCGGATTAAATGTAGCTCCTACCCAAAATAAGTCTTCTCCTATAGGACTTATAAAGACACCTCCTTTAATAATTTGTTTTTGAGATAATTCTGGAGCTTTTATTGTCAAATATTCACCTTTAGAACCGACCAAAGGGAGATAATTAAACCAAGGATTATTCTTTAATCCAAAACCTTCACAAAAAATAATATTTTTTGCTTCAATACCATTGTAAACAATCTTTTCTCTATGAATTTCTAATCTTCCATAATCAAAGGTAGTCTCTAAATTTTGATCCTTATTTAAGAGAGTTAAAAAAGCTTCTAACATTTTATTTATTGCTAGGCGGCCAACACCTTTAACATTACCATAGCCGAAATTTCTTTGAATACCATTTGTTGATTTGGTTTTAAAAGTGGGTTCTAAAAACTGATTCAAAACTTCATCTTGTGAAGCAACAGCCCATAAATTTTGTTCTCCTGCTGAAAAAAAATAACGATGTATGGGTAAGGGATAGAAGACAGTAGTTTTAAAATCAGACTCTAAACTATTGTATTTTGGCATTGCATAATTCAAAAATTCGACTCCTTTCCAGGCCATAGTATAACGCTTTAATACAGTTGGATTACATATTCCAGCGGCATTTCTACTAGCACTATTTTGTGGCTTATCAATAATCAAAAATTCTTTATCATATGCTTTTAGTTGCTGAGCATAATGAAAACCGGCCAATCCAAAACCAACAATAATAGAATGTTTCATAGTTTATGAAAAACATAAAAAAAGCGCTATAGTTTCCTAAAGCGCTTTTTTTATTTGTGAAGTAAATTAATTATTCCAAAGATCTTGTTCAAAGTCTCTTATCTCGGATTTGATTCGCTCAGATTCGAGCAATTGCCTTAATGCATCCTCATAAATATATTGATTTACAGCGCGATCTTCATAAACATTCTCTTCTTGATAAATGATTGAATTAAATCGTCTTGAGTTTAACATATTATCAAATGTTATCGGTTGTGATGAGTTTCTTGTATTAAAAACTTTACTTTTATTTAATGACTCTCGAGCATCAGGGAACCAAACCCAAAAAAGAGGAACTAATGCATCAGCCATTGCTGCAGGACCTTCGCTCAAGGTAGATACATCAGGTGCAACAGGAGCAATGCCAATAAGCCTATACTTTAATTCTCCCAAACGTTTATTAACATACCATGTTCCTTTGATGCGATATTGAACAACTTTATCTGTTTCAATCTTATATTCATCAAAATCATCTTCAGAAACTTCTTCTCCAGAATTTGATTTCTCAATTCCAACTGCTGAAAGTTTTTTAGATAATAATCTGTCTTCTAAATCTTCGGGGGTTAACTTATCATTAAAATAAGAAGTATTATAAATTTCAGTAATATCTCCTGAATTAATATTGTCTATTAAAACCCTAAAAAGTGATTTACGTGTGCTGGAAAGATTTCCATTGTTAATAGTAGGATAGTAGTACGGAAAATTAATTCTCTCGTTTAAGTCAATTGTTTCCCAAACTGTTTTTGACCATAATACATCTCGATCATCTACAAATCCATAAGCAATAGGAGAACTTTTTTCTAACGCTAGTTGTTGTTCATTAAGCATCCCAACTTCTTGAGGTACTTTTGCATTCAACAAATTAGCCTGAGCAAAAATTTGCTCGGAAAAAATTATAAGAGTAACTAAAACAATAAGGACTTGTTTTTTCATTTGGAAACAGTTGTTAGTTAATCGTAATGGATATCGGTGAGGTTTGCTTTAACTTATAACTAGGATTTGATGGGATTATTACTTCAATATCAGAAATAATCACAGTTTGCCCATTTTTAATTCTACTTAACGCTCTTATAGCCTTACTGTCAAGTTTGTTACCCTTAATTACAGCACTAGGTTGTCCAGGAGCTCTAAAACGAAATGATACAGTTTTAAGTGGTAAATCAAAATCAAAATCTTCTAACTTGGCCTCAACAGCACCCCTCTCTAAACTAGATTTAGGAAGTGTGAATGAACCTGATTGTCCCCTAAAATAACCTGCTGGTTTTGGAATATCTTTGATTCTAAAGGTGGAAACAGAAGAAACTTTATTTCCGTCAGGTAAAATTCCAGAAACGTTAATCTTAACATCTCTTCCTTTTCCAGGGAAAAGATTGTATTTACTCCCTCTAACTCTTTTTAAACCTGGTGCTGAAGCTTTGATTTTACTATCTTGAATTCCAGGAATTGAAATTGTAATCGGATTCTGAACTCCACGGTAGACAACATTCATTTTATCTGCAGAGATTACAGCTGAATTAGGTTTAGAAATTACAGAGTATGTTTGATTAACTGAAATTTTTGACTCATTCCCTTCATTCAGAAAAACTAGGTTTCCTTCAATGGTGTGATCACCAGGAGAACCCGCATTAATACTTAATTTTATTCCTCCAGGGATTAGGTCGTAGTCAGAATCTGTTATCGATCGTCCATCTATTTTAAGATCTACAGAATTAGGGTTTTGTGCTCCCCCTTTTCTTCCTAAAATAACGCTTCCATCAAATGTTTCACCTTGGTAATAAGCTCCTTTTTCAGTGATCAAAAGACTCGTATAATTAGATTCGTTTACAGTGGATGACATTTTTAATTCTTTACCCATTAGGGTCGTTAAAACGTCATGTTCAGTTTGACGAATATCATTTTGCATCATTGTCAGTTTTGCAAGAGAAGAAATTAATGGAAAACCTTTAAAATTTGCATCCAGCCAAGGTTCATCTACATTATCTTTATTTTTTACATTCCGGTTCATATCACCAATAAAAAATCTAGCTTCGACCATATCAATTGATGAAGGGTATTGACTTCCAAAAACATTAATTACATGTCCTCTATATTCCTCAACCATGCTTAGGAATTCATCTGACGCTTTATCTGAACCTTCTTTGAACCACATAACGTCTAAAGCCTCTCCTTTGTCCATTTCAGCAAACTTTTTTAACTCTGGATCTTTTAGTTTTTGCTTTTCAGTTATTTTTGACTTAATTCCTTCAATTTTATTAAAAAAAGCATCAGACTCTTTTTTGATTTGTTTGGCAGTACGATCATGACCAATCCATTTACCACCCTTTTCAGTAGAGTTTACTTCTATGTTCTCATAAAGTAGATTATTACTTTCCGAAACTCTTTCGTTTGCATCATTTATTTTTTCAAACATTTGACCAAATCCGTCTAAAACTTCTTTACTTACATTTAACGCAAGCATTGTAATAAAAACCAAGTACATCAAACTTATTAGTTTCTGCCTGGGGGTTTCTTTTGCTCCAGCCATGTTCTATTTTTTATTCATTGCATTCAACATACCACCATAAACATTATTTAATGCTGCAAGGTTGGCTGATAGGCTTTCCATTTGAGCTCTAAGTTGTTCGGCGTTTTCATTTACTTTTTCATTAAAATCAGCTCCTTCACTAGATTTAGAAATTTGATTTTTATAATTAATATTTAGTTGCTCTAAGTTAGATGCTGCAGTGGAAAGTTCTGAAGAATATATTTGTGATGCAGAAATTGCTTCAGTTGCCGGAGAAAGTGCTTTTGCAGATGTTTCTAAACCTTTAATGCTCTCAGCAAGAGAGTTCATTAACTTAACATCTAACTTAGCTTCTTCCATTAAAGCATCTATTTTAGAAGACATGCCTTCATCTCCTGAGCTTGAAGTAGATTTTTTTGAGCCTGATCCTTTTACTTTTTTAACAAATTCAGCGTGCTCTTCTTTTATTTCTCCAGTATTTAATGCTGAAACGGTAAAAATTAAGGCCTCTGTCCCTAATCCTAAACCTAGAACTAAACCTCCGGTAATTGGACCAATTTCAAGGTGTAAAATTTTAAAAAGTGCGCCAATAATTACAACGGCCCCACCAAGACCAAATAACATATGCATAGCAACTTTACTTCTGAGACGTTTGTTTAAAATTTTATCTTCCATTTTGATTAATTTGTTTAATTTTTAAATATAGCGAGAATTCATTAATCCATAAACTATTTCATTTTAACTTTTTGAACACCTAAGTAATCTTGTACGGTTCTGAATCCAATATAACTCCTTGCAGTATCTGAATACTCATAGTCTCTTGAACTCACTCTTAAGAAATAAGCAACATCTTTCCATGATCCTCCACGTATTACTTTTCGGGGTTCATTTTTAAATGACATGTTTGGATTTAGGGAAGATACATATTCGTATGAATTTGAGTCATATGATGAATTAGTCCATTCTGCAACATTACCCGCCATATTGTATAAGTTATAGTCGTTAGGCTCATAAGAACGAGCCTCTACAGTATATACTGCTTGATCGGAAGCATAGTCTCCTCGCAAAGGCTTAAAGTTTGCGAGAAAACAAGCTCTATCGTTTAATAAATAAGGAGATCCCCAAGGATAAGTTCCCGATGGTATTCCACCGCGAGCTGCGTATTCCCATTCACCTTCATTTGGTAATCTAAATCTGCTTACGGAGGGTTTCCCTTTACCTTTTTGATAACCATTCTTGAAATTTGTTCTCCAATTACAAAAGGCTACTGCTTGTCCCCATGAAACTCCAACTACAGGATAATCCTGATAGGCTGGATGAGAAAAATAGTCATTGTGCATGGGTTCGTTATAAGAATAAATAAAATCTTTAATCCATACAGTTGTATCAGGATAAATTTGAATTTTCTCTTTTTTGATAAAAGGGGTTCTATCTATAAATTGTTTTTTAGTACGTTTTGACTCAGCGGCGGCACCTTCTGCATCAAACCAAGTGTATGCATAAACCAACTTTGAAACATCAAGCTTGATTTCTCCATTATACCATAACTCAGGAGGCAAATAGAGTGAATCCATTACCTCTGCATAGGCTTGATCAACATAATCTTCTGTATTCCAACTTAAATCTGCATCCCAATTTAACGCACGTCCTGCAAATAAATCTTCACTTACGTCATAATAATTAGCGCGCATGTACTTTTGAAATTCATTAAGTTTGGAAGTATCTGCATTTTGAAAAGAAAATTCTCCAATTCCATTCTTACTATCATCTCCAAGCTCAAGCTCATCTGCTTTTCTAGCTAACATTGCTAGTGCAATAGAGTCTTTTACCCAATAAACAAATTGACGATATTCACTATTTGTAATTTCGGTTTCATCCATGTAAAAGGATGGAACAGTTACTGTGCGAGCGGGTGCATTTCTTAGCTGAGCTTGGTCTTCATCTGCTTTACCCATAATGTAAGACCCTCCCTCAATGAGTTGCATTCCATAAGGTTTTTCACCAAACCACTTTTTTTGTTTGACACCAATAAGTTCACCTCTATTCTTATTACCACAAGAAATAACAATCAGAGAGATACTTAACAGAACTAAAAGTCTTTTCATCAATATTTTTATTATAGTCTAGTCTATACTTTTGTTCAGTATAAAACTAATATTTTTTTTACGAATCACACTAAAAATTACCTATTTGGTAAAAATATGATTTTTAAATTAATAAAATCATAAATTACCAAATTCGCTTCATGGCGTTATACCAGCGTTCTGGTATTTTATCATGAGTTGCTTCCTGATAATCTTTTTCTGTGCATGCTAATAACGCTTTTGTTTTTGTTTTATTATTTAGATGTGAATTATTTGTTAATTCCATCCACCAACGCTGACTATTCTCACTCTTATAGAAAACCATAATTTGATCTGAAAGAGTTACTGAATATTTAGAAAAATCATTAGTATTAACAGGATACTCTTCAAATCTATACTGAACTCCCTCAATGAAATACCAAATCATTTGTGCCAACAATTGGTTGGTCATAGGTGTTGAGGGTATTTCACAAATCCCCATAAAGCTTATTCTGTCGCTAATTCCAGCATAGCGCGTCAACCGACAAATTGTTCTTGAATCTATTCCATTGGGCTGTCCTTTTAGGGGATCAGCAATAGCTTGCCATGACACGCATTTCATGTCAAAACCAACAATATCTGCATCTCTAAAAGCGGGTTCAGCTACCGCAGGATCATCGAGGACCTGACCCAAACGAATGCCATCAAAATAAAGCTTCTCCATAAGGTCCTTTTCCTCAAGCGCACAAAAATAAGTTTGAAAACCAATATTAGTATAATTATTGAGAACATTGGGTTTATCCATTATAATCCTACTCATATAAGAGCGCCCAGAAATCAACTCATCTTCTTGAGAAAAATCATAGGAACGATCAACAGAAACAATGTTTGCTAATTGGTCAAACTTCTGAAAAACTTGGTATAGCGGAAAAAGTAAGTCGTGACTTCCTCCAATAAAAATAGGGATAATATTCATTTTTTTTAAATGAATTCCTATTTCTTTAATTGCAAAATAGGTGTCCTCTGCTTTTTCGCCATTTGGCAAATCTCCAAGATCTGCAATTTTTAAATTCCAGTTTCCAGGGTATAATTCGTAAAATACTTTTCTAAATTGATTAACATCATAAGAAGTATTTGTATAATAGCTATTTCTAAATTCATTCAAACCAATTAAAGCAATTTGCAACCCTTTGAGTTCGGGCAACTCATTCGCTTTAGAATGTATACTAATATTCTTACCAATTATTTGTTTTGGCAATAAGGATAAACCAACTAGAGTTTCTCTTTCAATTGGTATTAGTAATTCTAGACTCATCCTTTTTTAGCAATTTTTTTCTTTGCTTTAGGTTTTCCAAGATACTTTTCAGCTGCTTCAATTGTCAATTGAGATGCGTCAATATCTTTTCCAATTTCAACTTTTTGTTTTCCTCTGATAATGTGGTGTCTCCCCCAGCGCGCTTTTTCTACTCGAATTCCGACCTGTGTCCAATCATGGATCACTTTGTCTTTTTCTTTTTGGATTTTCTCTTCTATAAGGTTTTCGATGTCTTTCACAGTTAAGTTATCAAAATCGTACTTTTTGTTAACATTGATAAACATCCCACTCCACTTTAAAAAAGGACCAAAACGACCAACTCCTTTGGTCACTGGTAATTCATTATGAATATGGATCGGTGCGTCTGCTTTTTGCTTTTCTATAATTAAAGTAATCGCTGTTTCTAAATCGACTTCAGTTGCTAACATACCTTTTGGGAGAGAAATAAAAACATCATTATGTTTCACATAAGGACCAAATCGACCATTATTAGCAATGATTTCTAAATTTTCAAATTCACCTAACATCTTTGGCATTTCAAAAAGTTGCATTACCTCTTCAAAAGAAATACTTTCTAATTGCTGATTGGGACCTAAACTTGCATAAATTGGTTTTTCTTCATCATCAGGATCACCTATTTGTGCAATCGGGCCAAACTTCCCAAGACGAACTTTAACCGATCGCCCTGAGTTTTGATCAACACCAAGAATACGCTCTCCTGATTCTCTCTGAGCATTTTCTTTAACGTCTTCAACTATTGGATGGAACTTGTCATAAAAAGACTTTAGCATTTCAGTCCAATTTTTACCTCCATTTGCAATATCATCGAAACTCTGTTCTACTTGAGCAGTAAAGTTAAAGTCCAAAATATTCTCAAAGTTGTCCACTAAAAAATCATTTACTATCATTCCAATATCAGTAGGAATCAGTTTTCCTTTATCGGCACCAACCATTTCTGTTAACTGCTCTACTCGGATTGTTTTCTCTTTTAAAACAAATTGTTGATACGAACGAGAATCTCCCTCAGAGGACCCTTTTTCAACATATTTTCTATTCTGAACAGTTGAAATTGTCGGAGCATAAGTTGAGGGCCTCCCAATTCCCAATTCTTCCATTTTCTTTACTAAAGAAGCTTCAGAATAACGATATGGAGGACGTGTAAATCGTTGGGTGACATTCATTTTATTGAGCTGAATTTGATCGCCAACAGTCACCTTAGGCAACATACCACTTGCCTCATTGTCATCATCGTCAACACCTTCGAGATATAATTTTAAAAATCCATCAAAAGTTATTACTTCTCCTTTTCCGACAAAAAACTCTTTATGTGAATTGGCTTCAATAATTACTTGAGTTCGTTCCAAAAGTGCATCACTCATTTGAGAAGCGACCGTCCTTCGCCATATTAATTCATACAAACGTGCCTGATCGTGATCAATATTTAGCTTAACTTTTGAAAAATCTGTTGGGCGAATTGCCTCATGTGCCTCCTGAGCGCCTTTGTTTTTTGTTTTATAATTTCTTGGCTTAAGGTACTCATTCCCGTAGGCAGTATTAATCTTATTCGCAATATTTCCTTGTGCCTCTTGTGATAAATTTACGCTATCTGTTCTCATATAGGTAATATGACCTGCCTCATATAATCGTTGTGCTAATGTCATCGTTTTACTTACTGAAAAGTATAACTTTCTAGACGCTTCTTGCTGAAGTGTTGAGGTTGTAAAAGGAGCCGCAGGACTTTTTTTCGCTGGTTTATTTTTAATGTCACTTACCTTAAATTCAGAATTAATGTTTTGTTCTAGAAAAACTTTTGCTCCTTCACTATCATTAAAAGATTTAAGTAATTGAGTGGGGATTTGTTTTTTTGATTGAGTCTCAAATAAAGCTTGTGTTTTATAACTCTGCTCAGGCGAAAAATTTCTAATTGCACGCTCTTGGTCTACAATTAAACGAACAGCAACTGATTGTACCCTTCCAGCAGAAAGACCACCTTTTACCTTTCTCCACAAAACTGGAGACAACTCATATCCAACCAAACGATCTAAGATTCTTCGTGCTTGTTGAGCATTTACTAAATCATAGTTTATAGTACGTGGAGTTTCTATGGCTTTTAAAATAGCGTTTTTGGTAATCTCAGAAAAAACAATTCGCTTTGAATTGGCTTCGTTGAGATTTAGCGTATTGGATAAATGCCAGGCAATTGCCTCTCCTTCTCGATCTTCATCACTCGCTAGCCATACTGTTTCAGCTTTTTTTGATAAACTTTTAAGCTCATTAACCAGTTTTTTCTTATCGCTACTAACAACATAATTAGGTGTAAAATCACCATCCAAACTTACCCCAAGTTCCTTGGAGGGAAGATCAGCTATATGTCCAAAGCTAGAAGCTACTTTAAAATCTTTTCCCAAAAATTTTTCGATGGTTTTCGCTTTTGCAGGTGACTCTACTATTACTAGATTCTTGGCCATATTCAGTTTTATTTGTAAACAAAAGTAGTTAAGTTTTTTTGGAACTATCAAATTTTGAATTACTGATCTTTAAAATTTAATCCTATTTTACTTTTATGATCTCTTGTCTTTTTTTAAAAAATTCTATCTTTCTCAATTACATCTTTAAAAAATTTCTTGTTTTTATAAAATATTTTTTTGTTAGGCATTAAAAGATAAGACATTACTTGACCTCTGATGAAAAAAATCAATTAATATTCTTTAACTGTAAGTCTTTTTATAGTGATCCTTTAAGATAAAGCGGATATAAATTCTACACTAGAAAAGCCCTTGTAACAAATATTGCCGTTATTGTTTCAAACTGTAGTATTTTTGTTTTAAATATTAAAAGTCTGAAGCAATTTTTTCCCATATTAAGTTGGTTGCCCCTTTATAAGAAATCTTATTTTAAAGACGATCTAGTCGCTGGTATTACTGTAGCTGTATTGTTGATTCCTCAAGGAATGGCCTATGCGCTTATTGCTGGCTTGCCACCCATTTATGGGTTATATGCTGCCTTGACTCCACAAATCGTTTATGCCTTTTTAGGAACTTCGAGACAATTAGCTATTGGTCCTGTTGCAATGGATTCCCTTCTTGTTGCAGCCGGCTTAGGTGCGCTTTCAATTGTTTCTCCCGATCAATACATTCAAATGGCGATCCTTTTAGCATTGTTGATGGGATTGATCCAGTTCCTGTTGGGTCTTTTTAGAATGGGGTTTATTGTTGCTTTTTTGTCTAAACCTGTAATTAGTGGTTTTACATCTGCTGCTGCAATAATAATTGGCTTAAGTCAATTAAAACATCTTTTGGGAATTTCGATTCCCCAGAGCAATAAACTACATGTTATCATTGGGTCATTTTTTAATAGTAACACTCCTGTTCATTTTCCAACACTTGCCATTGGATTGGTTGGTATTGCTCTCATGTTAATCATCAAAAAATGGTTGCGGAAAATTCCAGCATCATTGGTCATACTTGTCTTGGGAATGACGTGGGTTTATTTCACTCAACAAAATGAAAAAGGGGTTGCTATTGTTGGTTTGATTCCAGAGGGGCTTCCCTTTTTTAGCAAACCTAATTTAAATTGGGCAAATGTTCAGGTTTTGTTTTCCACTGCGCTTACTTTAGCTTTAATTGCATTTATGGAAGCCATTTCTGTTGCCAAAGCAATTGAAGAAAAACATAAAAATTATGAGGTAAATCCCAATCAAGAACTTATTGCTCTGGGGGCCTCTAACATTATTGGCTCATTGTTTCAATCCTACCCCACTACTGGTGGCTTTTCTAGGACTGCCGTCAATGACCAGGCAGGAGCCAAAACAGGAGTTTCACCTTTGATAACAGCTGCAATTATTGCGATTGTTTTAAGTTTTTTTACACATTGGTTTTACTATTTACCCAAAGCAATTCTGGCAGCAATCATTATTGTTGCAGTAGTTAATCTAATTAATATTAACTATTCTATCCAACTTTATAAAAGTGCTAAAGATGAATTTTTAATCTTATTATTCACTTTTTTACTCACTCTTTTTGTTGGTATCACTGAAGGGATCTTATTGGGTATTTTACTTTCGCTACTTTTACTTGTTTATAGAAATTCTAAGCCGCATTATGCTTTTTTAGGCAGAATAGGAACCACAAATTACTTCAAAAATATTCATCGTTTTCCTGATGAAGTTGTCCCTAGAGAAGATCTAGTTATTTTAAGGTTTGATGCACAACTTTTCTTTGGGAATTTTCAATATTTCAAACAATTAGTGAATCATACGATTAGTGAAAATCCTGATAAAATTAAAGGGTTTATTATTAATTGTCGCTCGATCAATTACATTGATAGTTCTGCTTCAGAACAACTAACTGAACTGATTTTATCAATACAAAAAAAAGGAATCCGTATCATGTTTGTTGGTGCTATAGGACCAGCAAGAGACGTTATTTTAAAAAGTAATATTATCAAAGTATTAAAAAAACAAAATCTATTTATTACCTCAGGAGATGCCACAGATAGTTTTGATAAAATCTGTAAAAAAACACCTTTACAAAAAAAATTAAGTCGTCAAAGTAATTATTAAATACTCGTGTAACATAAATAATAATTGATTGAGTTTTGAATCCTAATTTTATAAAAAAACATGATAATTGAACAAATTTATACCGGATGTCTTTCTCAAGGCACTTACTATATTGAAAGTAATGGTGAAGCTGCAATTATTGACCCTTTGCGTGATGTTGCTTCATATTTAGAAAAAGCAAAAAAAAATAAGGCCACTATTAAATATATATTTGAAACTCATTTTCATGCCGATTTTATAAGTGGACATGTTACCCTTGCCAAAGAAACTGGGGCAACTATTGTTTATGGTCCTATGGCTAAAACTAGTTTTAATTCATTGATTGCAAAAGATCAACAACAGTTTAAAATTGGTGAACTAAATCTTACCGTTTTGCACACTCCAGGGCATACAATGGAAAGCACCACTTACTTATTAAGTGATGTTTCCAAAAAAGACATTGCCATTTTTAGTGGTGATACTCTATTCTTAGGAGATGTTGGACGTCCCGATTTAGCCCAAAAAACAGCCGATATGACCCAAGAAGATTTGGCGGGTATTCTTTTCGATAGCTTACGCAAAAAAATAATGCCTTTAGCCGATGATCTTATTGTTTATCCTGCTCATGGTGCTGGTTCTGCATGTGGTAAAAATCTAAGTAAAGAAACGTTTGGTACCTTGGGAGATCAAAAGAAAACTAATTATGCACTTCGTGCAGATATGACCAAAGATGAATTTATTAAAGAAGTAACAGATGGATTACCAGCCCCTCCACAATATTTTCCTCTAAATGTGAAGATGAATAAAGAAGGCTACGAAGATATTAAATCTGTGATTGAATCAGGATCTAGACCCTTGTCTCCTGAGGATTTTGAAATTGCCGCAAATGAAACTGGAGCTATTGTTTTAGATGTAAGGCATCAAACTGATTTCGCAAAAGGACATATTCCTCAATCAATTTTCATTGGAATTGATGGTAGTTTTGCACCATGGGTAGGAACTATAATAGGGAATGTTAAACAACCTATTTTATTAATTATACCAAAGGGAAGAGAAGGGGAGACTCTAACTCGCTTGGCTCGCGTCGGTTTTGACAACACACTGGGCTATCTTAAAGGTGGTCTTTCAGCTTGGAAAAGGAAAGGCAAAACAATTGATAAGGTTAAAGGAATTGATGTAAAAACCTTTAAAACTATAGCGGAAAAGAGGAGTTTAAATATTTTTGATGTGCGAAAAAATTTAGAGTATAACTCTGAGCATCTCGAAAACGCTAATTCTACTCCCTTAGATTTTTTAAATAATCATATGAGTGATTTTCCTTTAAAAGGTGATTTTTATATTCATTGTGCAGGGGGATACAGAAGCATCATTGCCGCTTCAATTTTAAAAAGTAGAGGTATTCATAATTTAATTAATGTTGATGGTGGTTTTGCTGCTATTAAAAAGGAGGGGTTCGTTTGAATATATTTCCAACAAGTGATATGGAACAAGTGTTTCTAAATTACTTATTACATCTGAATGAAAAGGGATTACAAAAAACTACAATAAAACTCCAACGCCAAATTTGTAGGTATTTCTTGGATTGGTTATGTAGGAAAAAGATAAGTTTGGGAGCTGAATTATTTCCATCACATCCAATAAAGATTGAACTTCAGAATGAATTATTGGGAATACATATACCATCAACACCAAAAGAGGTGAAGATTTTTCGTAATTCATATTATTCAGAAGCCTATCAAACTTGTAATAAAAAACTTCAAAAGATATGTCAAGGATATTGTGAAAACAATGGGGTATTATAGAAGAATAAATACGAAGATGATGAGGGATACTTTATCTCACAGAGATTTAAGAACAATTTTGAATAAGAATAAGATTACAAATCAAAATTTTAAATTAATATGAATACTAACTTATTTCTATGGTTATTATTAATGGTATTACCAGAAATAGTGTTTTCACAATCCGACTTTACTATTCAAGATGTAAAGTTTGAAAGTCAGGGTGTCACGATTGTAGGTTCAATTTTAAAACCTAAAAAACCCTTTGCAGCAGTTGTAATTGTTCACGGGTCTGACCCAGTAAAAAGAGAAATGGAATTCGCAAAACGTTTTGCCAAAGAAGGTATTGCTGTATTGACATATGATAAACGTGGAGTTGGAGAATCTGGTGGTGTTTATGTAGGGCCATCTGTTGGCACGAATAATATTGACACTACTAATCTTAATTTATTATCGTTCGATGTAAGTTCTGCCGCAAATACATTTCGAACCTATTTGAAAGATAAAAAAACACCAATTGGGTTAGTTGGTTTCAGTCAAGCAGGATGGATAATCCCAATTACTGCAAACAAAAACCCACAAATAGAATTTATGGTTTTGTTTAGTTGTCCAACAATTACAACTTTAGAACAACTTCGATTTCAGTTTTATACTAATGGAAACAATGATTTTTGGGAAAATCATACAGAAGTAGATGCTCGTGAGCATACTAAAAATGACCCAGACAGGTATCAATTTGTGGCGACTGACCCAAAAAATTCTCTGAACACTCTTTCAATTCCTGGATTATGGCTTTTTGGAGAAAAGGATATACAGATTCCTGTAAAGATGTGTATTGATCAATTAAATACATTCAAAGTTCAAGGCAAACCTTTTGAATATACTTTATTTTCTGCATTAGGACACAATACTGCATTTAACAGTGATACAACACCTTTTGATATTTCAATTCAATGGATAAAACAGAAAACCTTGAACATTAAGAATAATAAGATTACAAATCAAAAAAAATAATGAGTTCAAACTTTGAACTTAATTTTTTTAACTCCCTCAATCCACCATCAAACTAACAAACTCACTTGAAGAAACCATTGGTTGATTTTCCAATCCTTTAACGAACTCCTCTCCTAGTTTTTATTCATCTTTTCAATACCGATAACCTTTCTTAATTTGGTAATTGTATTAAAACAAACCTCAACCTATCGAAAAAGAATGATTGGGATGAAGTTTGGGAATAATAGTTAAGGGGGTTAAATTATATGGAATATATCAAAATGATATATTTATATATATTGATAGATTATCCAACTCATAATTAAATTTACTAACCTATCACCAACACAACCAACACTATCCTTACAATGGTGTCCTTGCTAATGGGGTATAGCAGAAATGTTATACCCCATTACTTTTTTAGTAAAGATGACAAGATGACAAAATGACATAAAATTATTATATTTGTAAATTACAATGTATGTTAATTGTGGTTATCCCCAAGTTTGGGTATAACCAATTTTAATTAAAAAAATATAAAAAAGGTTATACCTAAATGAGTCAGACGAAAATACATAAAAAGTTGAATGACAAACCATTACCAAATTCAAAAGGACTGACATCAACAGGTTATACCCAAAGTTATATCCATAATAATCCTGACCAATATAACGGAGAAGCACTTGCTTATCAAGAAGTTACACCAAAAAACACCCATAATAAAAGAGTATACATCGAGAGCTATGGATGTCAGATGAATTTTGCTGATAGTGAAATAGTCGCTTCCATTCTTTACGCTGAAGGCTATATCATTACAGAATTTTTAGATCAAGCCTCGTTAATTTTAGTCAATACATGTTCTATTAGGGAAAAAGCAGAATTAACGGTTCGTAAGCGTCTTGAATATTTTAATTCTTTAAAAAGAAATAAATCTAAAATAACTGTCGGTGTTCTTGGGTGTATGGCTGAACGCCTTAAGCATAAATTCTTAGAGGAAGAAAAAATAGTTGATTTAGTTGTGGGGCCTGATGCCTATAAAGACATTCCCAACTTGCTAAAAGAAGTTAGTAATCACAGAGAAGCAATTAATGTAATTTTATCTAAAGATGAAACTTATGGAGATATTGCTCCGGTTAGACTAAATTCAAATGGTGTTACGGCTTTTGTCTCCATAACCAGAGGATGTGATAACATGTGTACCTTCTGTGTTGTTCCCTTTACACGTGGAAGAGAACGAAGTAGAGATCCTAGAAGTATTTTAGATGAAGTAAATGAGTTAGAATTAAAAGGATATAAAGAAATCACCTTATTAGGACAAAATGTAGATAGTTATTTATGGTATGGTGGAGGGCTCAAAAAAGACTTTGAAAAGGCAAGTCTCTTACAAAGAAAAACAGCAATTGGGTTTGAAACCCTTTTAAAAATGGTTGCCAAATCACATCCTAAAATACGAATACGTTTTTCAACATCCAATCCTCAAGATATGTCTATTGAGGTTATTAAAGTCATGAAGAAATTCGATAATATATGTAAACATATCCACCTACCTGTTCAATCTGGAAGTAATAGTATTTTAAAGAAAATGAATCGTCAACATACTCGTGAGGACTATTTCAAACTGATTGATTCTATTCGTGAAATTATCCCGAATTGTGCAATCTCGCAAGATATGATTGTGGGATTTCCATCTGAAACTGAATCCGATCATCAAGAAACTTTGGCTCTTATGAACTATGTTAAATATGATTTTGGATATATGTATGCCTACTCTGAACGTCCTGGAACATTAGCTGCAAAAAAAATCAAAGATGATATACCTGATGCTTTAAAGCAAAAAAGGCTTAGTGAGGTCATTGCAAAACAAAGAGAACACAGTCAATATAGAACAACAGAATACATTGGTAAAACTTTATGTGTATTGGTTGAAAAGACTTCTAAAAAATTTGATACTCAATGGAGCGGAAGGTCCACTCAGAACACTGTTGTGGTATTCCCAAAAGAAATTTATCAAATTGGAGATTTTGTGGATGTAAAAATTAAAGATTGTACTTCAGCAACCCTAATAGGAACTGCTGTATGTTATTCAAAAGAAGTTTAATTATGGATTCATTACAAAGTATAAAACAGCGTTTTGGTATTATTGGAAACAATATAGGACTTAATCGATCATTAGAAAAAGCGATGCGTGTTTCAAGTACTGATATTTCGGTTTTAGTCATTGGAGAAAGTGGTGTGGGTAAAGAAAATATCCCTAAGATTATTCACCAATTCTCCCATAGAAAACATTCAAAATATATAGCAGTAAACTGTGGAGCAATTCCAGAGGGAACAATAGATAGTGAGCTTTTTGGACATGAAAAAGGAGCCTTTACGGGGGCAACTCAAACTCGTTCAGGATATTTCGAAGTGGCAGATGGGGGAACCATTTTCTTGGACGAGGTAGGAGAATTACCTTTGCCAACACAAGTGCGCCTTTTGCGTGTCTTGGAAACAGGGGAATTTATTAAAGTAGGCTCTTCTATGGTTCAAAAAACTAACGCTCGGATTGTTGCTGCAACAAATGTAAATATGATAGAGGCAATTCAAAAAGGGAAATTTAGAGAAGATTTATACTACCGATTAAGTACTGTTGAAATTACACTCCCTCCTCTAAGGGAAAGAAAAGAAGACATTGTATTATTATTTAGAAAATTTGCATCAGATTTCGCTTTAAAATACCAAATGCCTCAATTACAATTAGATGATCACGCTCAGGCATTACTGAAAGAATATCGATGGAATGGGAATATACGTCAGCTAAGGAATGTGGCTGAACAGTTGTCTGTTCTGGAAAAAGAAAGAAATATTAATGCAGCTATGTTAGTAGCGTATTTGCCCGATCGAACAAATCAATTACCTGCTTTAATTGGACAAAAAGAGCGAGAAAGTGATTTTTCTTCAGAACGTGAAATTCTTTATAAAGTCTTGTTTGACATGAAAAGTGATTTAAACGACCTAAAAAAACTAACCCTTGATTTTATAAATAATGGGGCTTCCGAAGGTGTTCATGAAAAAAATCAGGGTTTAATCGAAAAGATTTATGGGAAAGATTCGAATGAGGAAAAAGAATCTAAATCTCTCAATGCATTACCATTCCAAACAGAAGCTCCAGAGATTTCTTCGGTTAAATCTTTAGATAAATATTCTTACGCTGAAACAATAGAAGAAGAAGAACCACTCTCTTTACAGGAAAAAGAAATTGAAATGATTAAGCAGGCCTTAGTTAGAAGTAATGGAAAGCGTAAATTAGCTTCGAAAGAATTAGGTATTTCAGAGCGAACGCTTTACAGAAAAATTAAACAATATGATCTCAACGAAATTGAAACAGAATAAGACTATCAGCCTGCCTGCATTAATTATTTTTCTGATTACTCAATCTTGCGGAATCTATTCATTCACTGGAGCTTCAATCCCTGCTGGAGTTACAACCTATCAAGTTAATTTCTTTGAAAATCAAGCCGGAAACCGACCCGGTTCAACTGTTGAGCCTGGACTAGATAACGAATTTACCATAGCTTTACAAGATCTTATTATGAATCAAACAAATCTCGACTTAGTATCAAAAGATGGCCAACTTATATATGAAGGTGAGATTACAGTATATAGCGTAACCCCAATGTCGGCCACGGCAAATAACACTGCAGCTCAAAATCGCTTGAAAATGACTGTTGCTTTTCGATATATCAATACTAAAAGGGAAGAGGATGATTTTGATAAAAATTATTCCTTCTTTTATGATTTTCCAGCCCAACTTCAGGTATATGATGTGAAAGAAGCTGCTCACAAAGAAATTTTTGACCGAATTACTCAAGACATTTTTAATGATACCCTAGCTAAATGGTAATTCAGGACGCTTCTTCTTTTTTTGCTTTATTGGATGATTTGGATTCATCTAGTTCAAAGCAACTTGAAGCCCTTGAAACTCTAATTAAAAAATATCCAGATTTTCACCTAGCGAGAATGCATCATTTGAAAATATTACAGCAACATAATCCTATCGCTTTCAATAAACAACTCCCACATACAGCAATTGCAACCTATGACAGAGAATTGTTATATGAATTTATTGAAAATAATAAAATAACTTCAACAGCAAAAAACACTCTTAAAGAAAAGCAAATAAAAAAAGTTGCCCCAGAAGTTGAGAATTATCAAAATGAAAAGAGTGATAAAAAAGTGACTGAAGAGAGAGTTCTTTTTGAGGAATCAGAAGAAGTGATTCCAAAAAAACTTTATTTTTCCGAATGGGCTAAATACCTTAAAACAAAACAAGCAATCACCAAGGAAAATACAACTTTAGAAGACAAATTTCAACTTATTGATTCTTTTTTAACAACAACAAAACGTATTGTTCCCGATAAAAACACAAAAAACACTGTTGACCTAAGTGAAAAGAGCTTGACCTCAACCAATGAATTAATGACCGAAACTTTAGCTAAAGTTTTTGTAAAACAGAAAAGATATGATAAAGCAGTTCAAGCATATCAAATATTAGGTTTGAAATATCCAGAAAAAAACAGTTTCTTTGCAGACCAAATTAAAGAGATAAAAAGATTACAAAAACTGAAAAATTAGTCCAATGAGTACATTTTCAATATTTATCGCCCTAATAATTATAGTTTGCTTCCTACTCGTTTTGGTTGTTATGGTTCAAAACCCTAAAGGTGGAGGACTTTCTTCTTCCTTCGGTGGTGGTGGATCACAGCAAGTTGGAGGTGTGCAGAAAACGTCAGATTTCTTAGATAGAAGTACGTGGATCCTAGCTTCTTTATTATTAATTTTAATTTTAATTTCAAATGTTACCCTGTCTTCTAGGGAAACCGTTTCGGACTCAAAACTCCTTCAAGACGAAGCTATTCAACAAGTTATTCCAGAATCACTCCCAGAAACAACAAATGAGATTCCTGACATTCCTGAAATTCCATCAGAAGTTCCTGAAAACAAGTAGTTTTCTAAATCATACAAAAAACTGACAGGCTGACATTTAAAGTTCTTAATTGTCATAACTAAGTGTACTGGCATGATTTCTGAATTTACTGATAAATTATAATTAAATTTTTAACAATGAGTAAAACAAATATAAAACCATTAGCAGACAGAGTTCTTATTGAACCTTCTGCTGCTGAAACCAAAACATCATCTGGTCTTTATATTCCAGATTCAGCAAAAGAAAAGCCTCAAAAAGGAACTGTTGTTGCTGTTGGATCAGGAACAAAAGATAACCCAATGACAGTTAACGCAGGGGACCATGTATTATATGGTAAGTATGCAGGTACAGAACTACAACATGAAGGAAAAGACTTTCTAATCATGAAGGAAAGCGACATACTCGCTATCGTTTAATTCATAAATAATAAAGAAAATGGCAAAAAAAATAGTATTTGATATTGAAGCAAGAGATGGAATCAAACGTGGTGTTGATGCACTTGCTAATGCGGTTAGTGTAACATTAGGTCCTAAAGGAAGAAATGTTATAATAGGAAAATCATTTGGGGCTCCACAAGTAACAAAAGATGGTGTTACGGTTGCTAAAGAAATTGAACTAGAAGATCCTTTGGAAAATATGGGTGCTCAAATGGTAAAAGAAGTAGCTTCCAGGACCAACGATCTTGCTGGTGATGGAACGACTACTGCTACTATATTAGCTCAAGCTATTGTTAAGGAAGGTCTTAAAAATGTTGCTGCAGGAGCTAATCCTCTTGACTTGAAAAGAGGTATTGATAAAGCAGTTGGAGCTATCGTTGAAGAGCTAACTAATCAAGCCGTCTCTGTTGGGGATTCATCTGAAAAAATTAATCAAGTAGCAAGTATTTCAGCAAATAATGATCCAACTATTGGTGGGCTAATTACCGAAGCCTTTGAAAAGGTTGGTAAAGAAGGAGTTATAACCGTTGAAGAAGCAAAAGGCACAGACACATATGTGGATGTTGTTGAAGGAATGCAATTTGATAGGGGTTACTTATCTCCTTATTTTGTTACTGATTCAGAAAAAATGGAGGCTGATCTTGAAACACCCTATATCTTGTTGTATGACAAGAAAATATCTACGATGAAAGATCTACTCCCTGTATTAGAGCCAGTAGCTCAAACTGGGAAGCCACTAATAATCATTGCAGAAGATGTTGATGGAGAAGCTTTAGCTACATTGGTTGTAAATAAATTACGTGGAGCACTTAAAATTGCTGCCGTAAAAGCCCCTGGTTTTGGAGATAGAAGAAAAGCAATGTTAGAAGATCTAGCAATTTTAACTGGAGGTACTGTTATTTCAGAAGAACGAGGATTCACTTTGGAAAATACTACAATTGAAATGTTAGGTACCGCAGAAAAAGTTACTATAGACAAAGACAACACTACTGTTGTAAATGGAAGTGGTGAAGCAAAAGATATCGAAGCGCGTGTTAATCAAATTAAATCGCAAATAGAATCTACAACATCCGATTATGACAAAGAAAAACTACAAGAGCGATTAGCTAAGCTTTCTGGTGGAGTTGCTGTTTTATATGTTGGTGCACCTTCTGAAGTTGAAATGAAAGAAAAGAAAGACCGTGTAGATGACGCTCTTCACGCAACACGAGCTGCAGTTCAAGAAGGAATTATTGCCGGAGGTGGTGTTGCTTTACTTAATGCAAAAAAAGTTTTGGTAAAACTTAAATCTAATAATGCAGATGAAGCAACAGGAATTCAAATTATCAATAAAGCCATTGAATCTCCACTTAGAACGATTGTTGAAAATTCTGGTGGTGAAGGTTCTGTAGTCGTTTCTAAAGTAACAGAGGGTAAAGATAACTTTGGCTATAATGCAAAAGACGGAACATATGTTGACATGTTGAAAGAGGGTATTATTGATCCTAAGAAAGTTACTCGAGTTGCTCTTGAAAATGCAGCTTCTGTATCTGGAATGATTTTAACTACAGAGTGTGCTTTGATAGACATTAAAGAAGACATGCCAGCGGCTCCCCCAATGGGAGGTGGTGGAATGCCAGGCATGATGTAAAAAATACTTACTTAAAAAACCCGCCAAAAGGCGGGTTTTTTTTTATATCAATCAATGTATTGGGACCCTTCTATACAAACAACAGTTTGGTAATTTATTATAAATAGTATTATCGGCTTTTACCAATGGGGTATCATGTCCAGCTTTTGCAATTTCACTCTGAAGAGCATTTAATGGCACTTTATTAGAATCATAAACAACTGACATAATATTACTTGGGATATCCCAAGTTGCCATTTTTACTCCTTTAACCTTGAATGCAGCTTTTTCAATTCTCATTTTACACATTTCACAATTTCCGCTTACCTCAAAATTAGCTTTTGCGTTTTTATTACCTTTTGCCTGAGCTATAGTAACAACTGAAAGTAGAAGGGTAAATAGTAATATTAGTTTTTTCATAGTTTTTAAATTAAATTACAAATTCCATCGTAAACCAGCATACAACATTCTCCCAAAAATAGGAGCATACACTTGAGCAGAATCAAAATTGATACCAAAGGGGTCATCGACTGAAATAATAGGGTTTTTTTGAGTATAATTTCCTAAATTTTCTATTCCTGAATAAACCTCTAGCTTATTATTAAAAGCACGAGTTAACTGACTATTCCATAATCCATAAGCTGGAGTATAGGATCCCCTTTTATCTCTAACAGTAGTAACAAGCCGTTGTTTTCCAAGTGCATGATAGGTCAAGTCCCATCTCCATTGTTCCCCATTGGTTTTTCTTTCAGTTTCCCATCCCACATTTCCGAAAAAACGATTCTGAGCCTGTAAAGGACGTTGTAAAAAGCCAGATTTATAAGCTGTTTTTACATCGTAATTTTTATAAGCAAACCGAAAACTTAATGCCTTTATGGGGTTATAATCTATGGCTAGCTGAAAGCTATTAGCTCTACTCTTTCCTTCTAAGTTATAAAAGGAAATTTTACCCTGTTCTTCCCAGTCCACAACTACTTGATCTGTAAAATTAGTGATATAATAATCGGCTGTGATATCACCATCTCCTCCCCAAAGTGAGAAAATTTGGCGCACACTAACTCCATAATTCCATGCAATTTCAGGATTTAAACCATAAATAGAACCTCCCTTTTGTTGAATAGAAATAAGGCGGTTTGTTCCAAATAAGATTTGATTTTCTGCAAAAATATTAGCGGCCTTTCTTCCGCTTCCCAGGGAAGCTCGAATAATGGTTTTTTCTTGTGGCAAATAACGTAAGTGAAATCTGGGGGTCACAAAAGTTCCTAAACGATTATGTATGTCCACTCGAACTCCCCCAACTAAAGTGAAGTTTTCTAAGTTATCATAGCTATATTCAAAAAAACTTCCCACTGAACGATCGCTTCTATCAAAGAAAAAAGTATCTACGGTTTCTATGTATTGATCAAATGAAAAATTTAATCCTGCTTTGAATTTATTTTTAGTGTTTCCTATTATGGAATTGAATAACAGATTTGCATAAAAACTCTCTTGATCAATTTCATAGGATCTAAATCCATAATACGATTTTTGTTTGTGATTACTATAAGCCGACTGAAAACCAAAACTTTGATACGGTATTTCAGGAAAAACATAACCCACTTTTAGAGAACTATCGAATCGATCTGTACTTATTTCACTTCCCCAAACTGTATAATTATTCAAATCAGAGTCTGGATTAAATCCTACAGCACCAATTTGTTTGTCATCCTGCATCCATCTGATACTTGCAAAAGTAACCCATCCTTTTTCATTATCAGTATACTGCCATCTATTCAGAATGTTAATTTGTTTAGCAAGTGGAACGTCCAAAAATGAGTCGTTATTTTGATCTCTTTTCTGTGTTCGCTGATTCCCATGAATAAAAAGCCCTGAACTCCATTTATCATTTACTTTAAAATTTCCGTGAGTATTAACCTCTTGACGACCATTTCCAGAAGTAAAAAAGTTAAAGAATAAAGGAACATCAGAAAAGGGTTTTTTAATTTCTGTATTAATCTGTCCTGCAATACTCTCATATCCATTAACTACAGTCCCCATACCTTTTGTGATTTGAATACTCTCAATCCATGTCCCAGGAGTAAATGTTAATCCATAAGCTTGAGACGCACCTCTAACCATAGGGATATTCTCCTCTGTTATTAGAAGGTATGGACTAGTTAGACCCAACATCTTGATTTGTTTTGTTCCAGTCAAAGCATCTGAAAAATTTACATCGATAGATGGATTTGTTTCAAAACTTTCAGAGAGATTACAACAAGCTGCTTTTAGTAATTCAGCATTATTGACATTAATAATGTTTTGTGCTTCCAAATATGATTTTTGTATAGCCTTCCGTCTTTGAGTTACCGTTACTCCGTCTAAATTTCCAGAAGAATTATCGGAGAGTATATGGGTTAACTCAATTTTTTTTAAAATTAAAATAGTATCCGTTTTGAAACCAATATAACTGATTACTAGTTTTTTAGTTTTTGCAGAGAAGAGAATTGAGAACTTCCCGTTCTGATTTGTTACCGCTCCAGTTTCGGTTCCTAGCCAATATACATTAGCCCCTTCTAAGGGGATTTTTTCTGTTGCTTCCTCGTAATAAATAGTCCCAGAAAAAAGATCCTGAGCATTTACAAGAGCTCCACAAATACTTAATAATAGTATAATATATTTTTTCATTGTCGTGATTTTATAGGTTAGAACTGTTTTAAAAAAAAACAGGCTATCATCCATATAAAACCAGACGATGTTGCATTAGTATTATCTTGTTTTGGCCTGGAGGGGGTGGATTCCAGTTTTCTGCTTCGTAAGAGTGTATTAATGGAATTATCCCCTTTGAAAAATCAACTCCAAATAATATAATAAAAGGAGGCTTAAAAGAAGGTGCTTCTTCAAAAGAAACCTTTTCAGGCTCATCATTATGAAAAAGAAGTATAGTGTCTTTGCAGCAAGATTTTTTAGTGAACCTTTTTTCTAAAGACAGTCCTTCCTTTTTACCCATTTCCATTCCACAGTTGGATGGGTTATTAGCTAAAGAAATCGAAGCAATCTCAGATCCACAAAAATGAACATTCAAAGCAAAACCCATGCGAGTGCCAAAAATTAAGAAGGCTAGAGTTATACTTATAATTTGTTTCATTTTCATGCTATAAAGATACTAATTTCATCAAAACAATATAATAATAGATAAAATTATTAAAATCTTGTTTTCATTTTTTAAAATCAAAACAAGTCTATAAATCAATGATATACGGTTCATAATAACTACTTTTGTTAATTATGAATCATGAACGTTTTTCAGAAGTAATTTTAGAGATCTCAAAACATCTGAAATCAGCTGATCTTTTAGTGCTAGAAGGCTTAACTTACATCTGTACTTTTTTAAGAAAAAAATTTGAACATTACGATTGGGTGGGTTTTTATTTTGCTGATTTGGATAATAAAATGCTCCATTTAAAGGCATACTCTGGAAGTCCTGTTGAACATCATGAAATTCCATTCGGTAAAGGGATTTGTGGACAAGTAGCCGTCTCAAACCAAAATTTCATTGTCCCAGACATAAGGGCTCAGGATAATTATCTTGCATGTAACATAGCCGTTAAATCTGAAATTGTAATTCCCCTTTTTTTAGAGGGTAAAAATATTGGTCAGATTGATATTGATTCTCATAAAATCAACCCTTTTTATGATAAAGATGTGCATTTGCTTGAAGCAGTTTGTGATCTTGTTGCAAAAACCTATTCTAAATCACTTTTACAACTTTAAATTGACAATGAATTTTAAAAAAATTAGTTCAGCACTTATATCTGTTTTTGACAAAACAGGTTTAGAACCTTTAATTAAAGTATTGGTTGCTAATGACGTAAAATTATTTTCTACCGGTGGGACAGAAGCTTTCATTCGTGAATTGGGTCATGAAGTAAATGCGATTGAATATCTGACGGGCTATCCTTCCATATTGGGAGGCCGTGTTAAAACATTACATCCCAAAGTTTTTGGAGGCATTTTAAACCGTTCGTCAATACCCTCTGATCAAACTGAAATTGATCAATATGATATTCCCTCTTTTGATTTAGTCATTGTTGATTTATATCCCTTTGAGAAAACCGTTGCTGGCAATGCATCCGAAAGCGAAATAATTGAGAAAATAGATATTGGAGGGATTGCCTTAATTCGTGCAGCCGCTAAAAACTTTAATGATGTTTTTTGTATCTCCAATAAAGAAGATTATGCCTCTTTTATAAATATCTACAATAATGCGAATGGTGCTCCTTCTTTATTGGAAAGAAAAGAATATGCAGTAAAAGCATTTCACACTTCTTCACATTATGATACAGCTATTTTCAATCATTTTAATGAAAAAGAAAATCGATTAAAAATAAGTATTGAGTCTTCTCAACAATTAAGATATGGCGAAAATCCACATCAGCAAGGTTACTTTTTTGGACCTCTTAATGATTTATTAGAACATCTAAATGGTAAAGAAGTCTCATACAACAATCTACTTGATATTGATGCAGCTATAAATTTAATGAATGAGTTCTATGATGGAAAACCTGCTTTTGGAATTTTAAAACACAACAATGCTTGTGGCTTTGCAGTTAGAGATACTTTAGTAACTGCATATAAAGATGCGCTTGCTGGTGATCCAGTTTCAGCATTTGGAGGTGTTTTGATTAGTAACAAAATTATAGATCTAGAGACTGCCAAAGCAATAAACACTTTATTCTGTGAGGTAGTTATTGCGCCAAATTATGATCATGAGGCACTTTCTTTATTAAAAGAAAAAAAGAATAGAATTATATTAATTCAAAAAGAAGATGAATTTCCAAATCAAACACTAAGAACATGTCTCAATGGAGTTCTAGTTCAAGACAAGGATTCTAAAACCGATCAAAAAGAAGATTTAATAGCTGCAACAATGTTACATCCTTCCCCTTCTCAAATAGATGATCTATTGTTTGCTTCAAAATTATGTAAACACACCAAATCAAATACTATTGTTTTAGCCAAAAACCAACAATTGCTTGCTTCTGGTACAGGACAAACTTCAAGAGTTGACGCCCTTAATCAAGCCATAAATAAAGCTACTAGTTTTGGGTTTGATATAAAAGGCTCTGCAATGGCGAGTGATGCTTTTTTCCCTTTTCCTGATTGTGTTGAGATAGCAGATCAAGCAGGTATTGAAGCTGTTATTCAACCCGGAGGCTCAATCAAAGATAAGTTATCCGTTGAGTACTGTGATAATCATAAAATGGCAATGGTTTTCTCAGGAGTAAGGCACTTTAAACATTAATTCATAATTTTAAGCAATCAACATAAACAAAGATGGGTTTTTTTACAGAAGAAATAGCAATTGATTTAGGTACAGCGAATACTTTAATCATTCACAACGATAAAGTTGTTGTAAACAGTCCTTCCATTGTTGCCATTGATCGAACCACAGGTAAAGTAATTGCCATCGGTCATGAAGCCAACATGATGCAAGGTAAAACACATGAAAACATCAAAACTGTTCGTCCCTTAAAAGATGGGGTAATTGCAGACTTTAATGCTTCAGAACAAATGATCAATCGACTGATAAAAAGTATCCCTTCGCTGAATCGTCGTTTTTTCTCACCCTCTCTTCGGATGGTAATTTGCATCCCCTCTGGAATTACAGAAGTTGAAATGCGAGCGGTAAAAGAGTCTGCTGAACGCGTTAACGGAAAAGAAGTTTATTTGATTCATGAGCCAATGGCAGCAGCAATTGGAATTGGAATTGACATTATGCAGCCCAAAGGAAATATGATAGTTGATATAGGAGGAGGAACTACCGAAATCGCCATTATAGCCTTATCGGGTATTGTTTGTGACAAATCCATTAAAATTGCAGGAGACGTTTTTACTAGCGATGTTATTAATTACATGCGAAATAAGCATAATCTGTATATTGGAGAACGCACTGCTGAAAAAATTAAAATTATTGTAGGAAGTGTAATCGAAGATTTAGATAATCCACCAGACCCAATGTCAGTTCAGGGAAGAGATTTATTATCAGGAAAACCCAAACAGGTAACCATTAATCACGGCGAAATTGCTAAAGCCCTAGATAAATCAGTTGTACGAATCGAAGATGCAATTTTGGAGGCGCTATCACAAACACCTCCTGAACTTGCTGCAGATATTTATAATACAGGAATATATCTTGCTGGAGGAGGAGCTCTTTTAAGAGGTTTAGATAAACGTCTATCTCAAAAAACAGACCTTCCAATTTATCTTGCTGAAGATCCACTTCAGGCTATAGTAAGGGGAACCGGAATTGCTTTGAAAAATATTGAGCGATTTAAAACAGTCTTAATTAAATAAATAGGGTATGCAGCGAATCATTAATGCGCTCGTACAATATAGAAATCCCATTATTTACATTCTTTTAATGGTTTTTTCTATACTATTCTTGAGTACTAGAAGTAGTTTTCATAAAAACAAGTTAGAACATCTTGGATTTTATATTTCTAGTAGTCTTTATGATTTTTCTAGTTCAATTAACCAATATTTCAATCTAAAAGAAATAAACGAAATACTCCTTAAGGAAAATACTCGCCTTAAATCTTTAAATCTGAAAGTAAACGCCCCTTTTTTATATAATAAATATTTAGTGAGCCACAAGCGCTTTCCTTTCTTGGTTAAAGATGCTAATGTGATTAAAAATAGCCATTTAAATCAAAGAAACTATATCATTATTGATAAAGGCAGTGAAAATGGAGTCAAAACTGAAATGGGAGTAATTACTACAAACGGAGTTCTCGGAATTGTGAAGTCTGTTTCTAGAAAATATGCAAGTGTTATTTCAATTTTACATAAAGATTTAAAAATTAATGTCCGCCTTAAAAACAGTGCTGCTTTTGGCTCTTTAGTTTGGAAAGGGAAGAATCCAAGAGAATTTGCCATAGAAGATGTTGTCTCGAGTTCCAAACTTAATCTAGGAGATACAATTGTAACAGGAGGTATGTCTTCTTACTTTCCTTATGGGATTCCATTGGGAAAAATTTCAAAACTTGAAAATGATAACAATACTGGGTATTACACTTTGACTGCTGAACTTTTTGAAAACCCATCTCAAATTTATCTAGGTTATGTAATAGAGAATAAGTTTAAAGATGAAATCGAGTTTTTAAATAAAGACTTGAAATAATGAATTCAATCACAATAAAAACATTTAGCTCTTTTATAATATTTTTGTTACTTCAAGTATTTATTTTCAATCAAGTCAACTTATTTGGATATATTAATCCAATGCTTTATGTATTGTTTCTTATCAATTATCGCTTTGATAGAAATCAAACATTCTTCCTTTTCTTAGGTTTTTTTATAGGTTTTTTTATTGATCTTATGTCTCAAACAGGAGGAGCTCATACCATTGCTAGTATTACGGTAAGTTTTTTGCGCCCCTTATTAATACGTAATGCTTTTGGTGTTATATCTGAACTTCCTAAAAGTTTTAAAAATGATCCAAGGAAAATAAATCGTATTCTTTTTTTGTTCTTATTTATACTTACACACCACTTAACATATTTTATTGTAATTTACTTTAGTTGGGATGCCTTTCTTTTAATTATATCAGGCGCTTTAATTACATCTTTCTTTTCTATAATCTTAGTATTACCGATCTCTTTTATGTCTAAAACTTCAAAATGATAAAAAAAAGTGTTTTAGTTATATTAACTCTTGGGACCTTCTTCTTATTCATTTTTCAGTTAATATTATTACAATTATTTAATTCTGAATATTCGCAGCTTTCTGAAAATAATGCGGTTGAAAAACGTCCTGTATATCCAAATCGAGGGCTAATTTATGATCGAAATGGAATTTTATTGGTCGCTAATCAACCTGTATACGATCTTATGGTAATCCCTGAAAATATTGAATCTTTCGATACCTTAGAATTAATTAACGGATTGTCAATTTCTAAAAATGAACTTTTAAATCAATTGAAAAAAGCTAACCGTTTTTCCCAAAAACTCCCTTCATCAATAATTCGTCAGATTTCAAAAGAAAATCGTGCAATGTTTCAAGAAAAGATGTGGAAATATCGTGGTTTTTATTTTCAAAAAAAATTAGTGCGTGATTATGTTCTTCCTACAGCATCAAATTTATTAGGTTATACAAGTGAGGTAAACTCAAATGAATTAAATGAGAAAAGTGAGTACATGCTTGGAGAAATGATCGGACGTCAGGGGATTGAAAAAACCTATGAAAGTAATTTAAGTGGTAAAAAAGGAGCCTCTTTTTATCAAAAAGACCGTTTCAACAGAATCATTGGAACTTATAAAAATGGCGAATTTGATACTGAGCCTGAATCCTCAGAGAACTTAACGCTTACCATTGACGCGTTACTTCAACAATATGGTGAATCATTACTGCAAAACAAAAGAGGAGGCATAGTGGCTATTGAGCCAAGTACAGGAGAAGTTCTTGCGCTAGTTACTGCCCCTAATTATAACCCCAATAAATTGATTGGAAGAGAACGCTCGAGAAATTTTAGTGACTTATTGAACGACACTATTGCAAAACCTTTATTTGACAGAAGTCTTCAGGCTGAATATTCTCCAGGCTCTCCTTTTAAAACACTTAATGCATTAATTGGTTTACAGGAAAAAATAATCACTCCAAAAACTCGATTCAAATGTAATCATGGTCATTTTTATGCTAAAAATGCATTTATGAAATGTCACTGTCCCAATGGTACGAGTAATGACTTAATTGAAGGGATTTACAATTCGTGTAATACTTATTTCGCAAAAACCTATTTAAGATTGATAGAAAATGCACCAACACCAAAAGAGGGTTTGAATCGTTGGAGAGATCATTTAGAAAAATTTGGTTTAGGAAATTACTTAGGGTATGATTTACCAACAGGAAAAAAAGGTTTTATCCCCGATAGCAAATATTATGACAATTGGTATCCAAATGGGAGTTGGGGTGGTACAACTATTATATCGAATGCTATTGGCCAGGGAGAAATTTTAACTACCCCCATTCAAATGGCAAATTTTACAGCTATAATAGCTAATAGAGGTTATTTTATTAAACCGCATTTTAAAAAATCACTTTTTCAAAAAGAAAAAGACTCCCCTTTTATAAAAAACTATACGCTCGTTGATCCTCAACATTTTGAAACTGTGATTGAGGGGATGCATCAAGTTGTTGAAAAAGGAACTGCTCGAGTAGCAAGAATAAAAAATATTGAAGTTTGTGGAAAAACTGGTACAGTAGAAAATTTTATTCGTTTAAAAAACGAAAAAACACAACTTACCGATCATTCTATTTTTATTGCTTTTGCCCCAAAGGATGATCCAAAAATTGCCATTACAGTTTTTATAGAAAATGGTTATTGGGGAAGTCGATGGGCAGCACCCATAGCAAGCTTGATGATTGAAAAATATCTAACTGGAACTATAAAAAGAAAATGGCTTGAGGATAAAATGCTTGAAGGGAGCTTAATGGATGAATACGCCAAACCAATTTCTGGAAAACCTTTTGAAATTAATGAATAATAAGCTCGTTTTTAGATTAGATTGGATGAGTATTTTACTCTATGTTTCCCTTGTTGTATTTGGAATTATAAATATTTATTCCACTCGTTTTTCTGAATCTAACCTCCCTTTTTGGGATATAGGTAGTCCCGTTGGGAAACAATTTTGGACTTTTATACTCTGTCTTTCTGCCTTACCAGCGATACTCTTTATAAAATCTAATTTGTTAGAACGTCTTAGCTATATTTTTTATGTTATTTCCATTATAGGGTTGATTGGACTTTTTGTTTTTGGCCAAACTATTTCAGGTGCAACTTCTTGGTATTTAATTGGTGGTTTGAGTCTCCAACCATCTGAATTTGTTAAAATTACAACAGCAATGGTAGTTGCCTCTAATTTGAGTTCTTTACAAGCCGATATTAAAAAGAGAAAGCATTTATTTCAAATTTTCTTTTTAATATCATTGCCTTTTTTTCTTATTATTCTTCAACCTGATGCTGGATCTGCTTTAGTATTTGTTGGAATTTTTTTCGTGTTGATTAGAGAAGGACTTGATTTACGTTTTCTATACCTTTTTATTGGATTTATACTTGTTTTTATTTTGACTTTATTATATGGTTACTTCTTCATCTCTATTGCTGCACTAATTCTGATTTTCTTTTTTTATTTATTAATTAAAAGACTTGTTCCAAAAACTAAAAAACTACCCTTTTTAATTTGTTTAGGAATTTGTGTTCTTTTTTCTTACTCAGTGAGTTTTATTTTCAATTCCGTTTTTGAACAACGCCATAGAGATAGATTCAATATTATCTTAGGCTTAGAAACTGATACACGAGGTATTGGTTACAATATTAACCAGTCAAAAATTGCTATTGGATCTGGAGGTTTTTTTGGAAAAGGGTTTTTAAATGGTACTCAAACAAAAGGAGCCTTTGTTCCAGAACAAGACACGGATTATATTTTTAGTACAATTGGTGAGGAATGGGGTTTTATTGGAAGTAGTCTTCTAGTTCTTTTATTTACCATTTTTATTTTACGGATTATTTATAGAGCTGAAAAACATACTTCGGTCTATTCAAGGGTTTTTTCCCATGCTTTTGCAAGTATACTTTTCATGCACTTTTTTGTGAATATTGGAATGACTTTGGGGTTAGTCCCTACCGTTGGGATTCCTCTACCCTTCATAAGTAACGGGGGTTCCAGTTTATTGGCTTTTAGCTTTATGCTATTTATCTATTTAAACTTTGATGCCAATCGCTTGAACTGATATATACAATTTAACGTTGCACATCTAAAACATCTCTTAAGCTATTCCCTAACATCATAAAAGCAAGTACCAAACTCATAATTGCTAAGCCTGGTAATAATGCTAAATATGCTTTCCCTAAAAGTAAATACCTAAAATGATCCTTTATCATACCACCCCAACTTGGCATTGGAGGCTGTGTCCCTATCCCTAAAAAACTCAAACCACTCTCCATCAAAATCGCGCTAGCAAAATTTGAGGCTGAAATAACAAGTAAAGGGGCTACTAAAATCGGTAAGATATGATTGGTCAAAATACGTTTGTGAGAAAACCCTAATACACTTCCTGCTTGAATAAATAGCTGTTCTTTAATCGATTTAACTTGGCCCCTAACTAATCTAGCTACATCTACCCACATAGTAAGTCCTACCGCAACAAAAATTTGCCAGAAACCCCTTCCCAGCGCCAATGTTACCGCAATTACCATAAGCAAAGTGGGGATAGACCAAACTACATTAATAATCCACATTATTAGTCGATCCGTCCAGCCTCCAAAATAACCAGCAATAGCTCCAAAAAAAACACCTATTAATAAAGAAATAAAAACAGCTATAAAACCTATTGAAATTGAAATCCTAGAGCCTATAATTAATCGACTTAATAAATCTCGGCCATACTTGTCGGTACCTAAAAGGAAGTACTTTGAAACTAAATATGTTTTTTCAATTTGTTCTCGCTTTTTCGAATTTTGAAAAGTACTAAAATAGATTTTCTCATAATAATTAGTTGCATTTCCAAAGCGTTTATACTCCAATGAGTCGTCAAACCATCGAATGTTCTGAATTGGTATTTCCTCTGCTGAATTCAGATTTCCAAAAAAAAATGATCTCCTTTCTTGTCTTTCTTTTTGAGGAATAATCAATACTTGACAAGTAAATCCAGGAGGCTGAGAATGAATTGATAAATGCATTTGATTTGCATATGCAGTCTTATCAGGAGATAAAGGATATGCGAAAATTGCAATTAAAGTAATACCTAAAATAAACAAAAAACTACCAACCGCCCATTTGTCTGACTTAAAACGATTGAAAGCACTCCTAAATTCCAAAATTTATATTAATTTTTAACTTCAGTAACTGCTTTCTCGACATTAATTTGGCTAGACAGATCTTTTAAAATTTCCACTGCTTCAGAAATATAAATATCTTTTTTAAGTGACTTTTGCCAGCGTTCTCTCTTTTTGATTAAGTCATCGTTTGGCTCACCTTTAAAATCTGCTTCTGGAAGCCATTGAAATTTATATGTAGATTCAAATTCACCTAACTTCTTGAAACGCTCAGAGTAGGTTTTATTTGTTTCACGTTCGGCTTTATATGATTCATAATCTAAAAAATAAGTGAAATCTTCTTTTTGCTTTTTTATCCAAAGGGCTTGCTCATCAATCAACTTTAAAAAAGGGTTTTCCAAAAGTCGTTGTTTACTTCTTGCTAAGGAGTATTCGTAATTATTCATATTATCATAAGGAACATAGTTTGCAGGAGAAATTCGGTCCCAAACCAAAGGATTATCTTGATCCTTTTCACCCATATCAACATAAGCATATTGGTTTGGAAAAACAATATCACTCTTTACTCCTTCCAATTGAGTTGAGCCACCATTAATTCTATAAAACTTATCCGTAGTTACTTTTAAAGCTCCTAAGTTTCCATAAGTGCCTCCAGTAATCATTCTATTGAGGTCAAAAACATTTTGAACCGTACCCTTTCCAAAAGTTTGCTTACTTCCGAGAATTATCGCTCGCTTATAATCTTGAAGGGCTGCAGCTAGAATTTCTGAAGCAGAAGCTGAAAATTCATTTACTAAAACGACTAAAGGGCCATTCCAAATAATATTAGGGTCCTTATCTTTTAATACTTCTTTTTTTCCTCCGGTACTTTTAACTTGAACTACTGGGCCTTCATCAATAAAATACCCAGTCATGTCAACAACAGTCTTTAGTGAACCTCCACCGTTATTTCGGAGATCTAAAATAATTCCTTTGACGTTTTTATTTTTGAGTTGCTCTATCTCTTTTTTGACATCTGTAGCAGCGTTACGAGAATTATAATCTTCAAAATTAATATAAAACTTGGGGAGCTCAATCAATCCGAAAGAACCTGAATCATAATTAATGAGAGAGGAGCGCGCGTAGGTTTCTTCTAACTCAACTACATCTCGAGTAACTACTACATTTTTTATTGTACCATCTACTCTTTTAATGGTTAAAATTACTTGAGTGCCCTTAGGTCCTTTGATAAGTTTAACGGAATCATCTAATCTCATGCCTGCGATATCAATAGGCTCCTCATTAGGCTGACCTACTTTTAAAATAATGTCTCCTACTTGAATAATTTCATCCCTCCAAACAGGTCCTCCCGAAATAATTTCTACAATTTTAACTTCTTGACTTCGCTTTTGTAAACGAGCTCCTATTCCTTCAAATTTTCCTGACATGCTTGCATCAAAGCGTTCTTTATCATTGGGAGCAAGATAAAAAGTGTGGGGGTCAAATTGAACTACTATTGAGTTAATATAAACAGATAGCCAATCTTTCCGTTCCAAATCATTATATCCTTCAAAAAAGAATTTCATGTTTTCTTTAATCTTCTCTCGAGCATCTTTTTCAATTTCGGCATCTGTTAATGCAGAATAGGTGGAGTCTTTTTTAAATTTATTACGCTCCTCTTCTTTTTTTGAAGTAAAACGTTCCAACGCACTTAATTTTAATTGTTTACGCCATCTCTTTTTTAAGTCATTAACATTGTTTGCATAGGGTAAGTTTTTAAAGTCTAAATTTATTTCTTCCTTGCGATTAAAATCAAAAGGGCTTTTCAATAAAGCTTCATAAAAACCTTTTACTTGATCCATTCTTTCAATCAATTTATTATAGGAAAGATTAAAAAAATCAACTTTAGTATTTTTTAATTCATCGTCAATTCGATATCGAAAAGAATCAAAAGTATTGATGTCTGATTTAAGAAAAAAACGATGCTGACCATCAATATTTTCTAGATAGTTTTCATATACATTCTCAGAAAAAATATCATTAATTTCTTTTGGATCATAATGTCCCCGTTCCAGAACATAAGAAATTATTTCCAATAAAAGTTTGTCTTTGTTTGGGTCTTCATTTTTGAGTGTAATTCCAAAAACTAATCCACTAACAAGAATAAATAATGATATCCAGATGTAGGGTCTCAATGGGGTATGTTTTAGTCTCTTTTTCATAGCGGTTAAATATACATATAATCTCATGATCGATTTGTTAATATTGTTTTAAAAGAAAGCCTTTAAAGATTTCATACCTTAGCTGAGAAACTTGATTTATGAACTCAAAACCTTTGATTTTAGTAACCAATGATGATGGAATTACGGCTCCTGGAATAAGGATGTTGATTGAGGTTATGAATGAAATTGGGGATGTAGTAGTGGTTGCGCCAGATAGTCCCCAATCTGCAATGGGACATGCTATTACAATTAATTCTACCTTGCATTGTCATAAAATTAAAGTAACCGAAGGCCCTCAAGAAGAATTTAGTTGTTCTGGAACACCTGCAGATTGCGTGAAACTTGCCGTAAACGAACTAATGGATAAAAAGCCTGATTTATGTGTTTCTGGTATTAATCATGGATCTAATTCGTCAATAAATGTAATATATTCTGGGACAATGAGTGCCGCAATAGAAGCAGGTATTCAAGGAATTCCAGCAATTGGATTTTCCTTATTAGATTTCAGTTGGAACGCAGATTTTACTCCATTAAAAAAAATTATTAGCCAAATTACTTTAGAAGCTCTATCACATAAAATTCCAAGGGGTGTTGTATTAAATGTTAATTTTCCAAAATTAAGAGAGCAGCAAATTAAAGGAATTAAAATTTGCCGACAAGCAAAAGCAAATTGGGTCGAGGAATTCGATAAACGAACTAATCCTATGGGGAAAAAGTATTATTGGCTTACAGGAACTTTTGTGAATGACGATAAAGGAGAGGATACAGATGAATGGGCCTTATCTAAAGGTTTCGTTTCAGTAGTTCCCACGCAATTTGACCTAACAGCACATCATAGCATTCAACAACTAAATACATGGGATTTATAAAAGATAAGTTTTTCCTTTGGGGAATTCTGGCTGGGTTGTTTTGGACGGGGTTTGGACTTGTTGTTCTAATTTTTTTTCTGTCAGATGACAACATTGAAAATAGTCTCCAATTTCTCTATGGTCAAAATAGATTAGGTGGTGTTATTTCTTTAGCGGCACTTATTAATCTTCCTGTCTTTTTTCTTGCTTTAAAAAAGAATAAATTTTCTTTTGCTGCTGGTATTGTCGCTATATCGATAGCTACAGTTCTTCTCATCTTTTTTTTAAAAATAAATACTTAGCTTTTAATAGATTGAATTATTATCTAATTTCAGGAGAAGCCTCAGGCGATTTACACGGAGCTCATCTAGTAAAAGCTCTAAAAAAAATCGACTCAAATGCTCGTTTTCGTGCCTGGGGAGGTGACTTGATGAAAAAAGAAGGAGCTGTAATTGTAAAACATTACAGTGAGTTAGCCTTTATGGGATTTTGGGAAGTAATTAGTCACTTACCAACCATTTTAAAAAATATTAAAATCTGTAAAAAGGATATTTTTTCTTTTAATCCTGATGTAATCATCTACATTGATTATCCAGGTTTTAATCTTAGAATTGCTCAGTGGGCTAAAAGGATAGGCTATAAAAATCACTACTATATAAGCCCACAAGTTTGGGCTTGGAAGGAAAATAGAGTTAATAAAATGAAACAATATTTGGATGCACTTTACGTCATTCTTCCTTTTGAAAAAGATTTTTTTGAAAAAAAACATAATTTTCATGTTCACTTTGTGGGACATCCTCTATTAGATTATATTCCAAATTATCCCAAGAATTCTAAATTTCATGATAAATTTGAATTAGACTCTAAAAAACCCATTATTGCTCTACTTCCTGGCAGTAGACTACAGGAAATAAAAAAAAAATTACCGCTTTTTATTCAAGTAGTAAATCACTTTTCTGAATATCAATTTGTAGTAGCAGGTGCACCTGGTTTATCCTTTGAAAACTATACCTCCTTCATTAAAAATGATAGTCTAAAAGTGATTTATGGTGCAACCTATGACTTACTTCATCATTCCGTTGCAGCATTGGTAACAAGTGGGACGGCAACTCTAGAAACAGCTTTATTTGAAGTTCCTCAAATTGTTTGCTATCGAAGTAGCGCTTTTAGTTATTGGATTGCAAAAAAAATTGTTAGGCTAAATTATATATCTCTTGTCAATTTAATTTTAAATAGGGGTGCAGTCAAAGAACTTATCCAGGAAGAGTTAAGTCTTCCCAATCTGTGCAAACATCTCGAAAGAATTCTAAAACACTCTGAACAAAAAGCTATTTTAAAAGATTATAAAGAATTAAAATCAATTCTAGGTAACGGAGGAGCTAGTAATAAAACAGCTCAATTAATTTATACTGCAATTTCAAAAGGAAGAAGTTGATTCTTTTATTTTAACTTTTTTAAAATACTCTCAAGCTATTGTGAAAATCGGAAGATTTATTCTTTGCCCTTTAATTTGACTATTTAACATAAAACACTTTTTCCTTTTTAAGTTAAAATAATGCATCTCCCTTTTGGTTTATTATTCACTATAAATAATATTCAAGTACTTTAATAATACCAAAAAAGTTTCATGTCGAATTAACCTCGAAAACGGGAAATAAAACTCTTTTGGTATTTTTCAAAATCTTCAGGTTTTGAAAAGACTTGGTAATCACCTTGTTTTATCATTTTGAGATATAATTCAAGTTGCTGTGGCTTGAGATAACCAACCACTGGCATAATGGGGTCACCGTTTTCGCTAAAAAAAACCATTGTAGGATATCCCTTTACCCCCAAATATTGAGTGAATTCATGGGTTCCATTTCTCCCTTTTCGGTTGGGATCAAATTTGGGGTTAGTATATGTTTGATCAAGAAATTTAATCTCTTCTTGTCCTTCTGCGTTGAATTTAACTGCATAAAAATGTTCACTTATATAACGTGAAACATCTGGATTTTGAAAAGTTTTTTTGTCTAATAATTTACAGGGGCCACACCATTCGGTATAGACATCCATAAATATTTTTTTTGGCACAACTTTTTGAGCAGCCTGAGCTTCAGCAAGATTCATCCATTTTATTTGTTGTGCAAAAGAAAAAGTAGATATAAAAAAGGTTATAAGAATTAATATTTGTTTTTTCATTTTTAAATTATGTAAAGCTACTAACATTGTCCTCTGCCCCATGTGTTAATCTTTTTAATGGTTTTAACAAAAGAATAATTAATAGTGCAACAATAGTACAAAAAATAAAAATTCCAGTAAAAATTTCCTTTTCGCCAGCTGTTTCTGCAAACCCTCCAATACTAGCTGCTAATTTATTTCCTAATCCAGTAGCTGCCCAATAGAGCCCCATAATGGAGGCTGCATATTTGACAGGTGCTAATTTAGTTATAAAAGAAAGTGATACGGGTGAAGCGCAAAGTTCTCCAATAGTGTGAAACAAATAGGCTAATACCAACCAATACATTGCAGACTTTCCCATCAACTCATAATCCATTGCAGCAAAACGCATAAATAAAAATCCCCAGCCCATAATTAAAATACCTATTGCTATTTTATAAAGTGACGAAGCCTCTTTTCCCTTTAATTTCCATCGCATCCAAAAACTACCAATTAGAACCGCGAGTGTAATAATGAAAAAAGAGTTTAATGATTGGAACCAAGATGCTGGAATTTCAATTCCCAAAAGCATTCTGTCCGTTTTTTGTTTAGCATACAAGTTCATCAATCCACCTGCTTGTTCAAAAGCTCCCCAAAAAACAATAATAAGTAAAAAAGAGATTAGCAGAACTTTTACACGGTCTCTTTCTACAGGTGTCAATTTTAGCTGCTTTAATGCATTATCAGGATGAGAACTTTTTCCAATAAAATCACCTACTCCAACTAAATATTTCTGACCATATGCATAAGTAATTTGTCCAATAATCATTCCTATAGCAGCCAATCCAAACCCGTAGTGCCAATTATATGTCTCTCCAATCCAACCACAGAGAATGGGTGCTGCAAAACCCCCAATATTAATTCCCATGTAAAAAATATAAAAGCCTAAATCTCTTCTTTCATCTCCTTTGGAATATAAACCTCCAACCATACTAGAAATGTTTGGCTTTAATCCTCCTACTCCAAGAATTACAAAGAAACATCCTAGATAAAAACTAAATTCAGTATCAAAAGCTAAAATTGTATGTCCGATGCATAAAAGAATTCCTCCCCACATCACTGTTTTCTTTTGGCCTAAAATATTGTCAGCAATCCATCCGCCAGGAACAGATGCAACATAAACAAGCATGGTATACCAACCATATAACATTATAGCCTCGGAATTAGTCCAGCCAAAACCGGGGTTATCTGAATCAGTTTTAGCAACCAGAAAAAGTGTAAATAAAGCTCGCATTCCATAGTAGGAAAAACGCTCCCAGATTTCTGTAAAAAAAAGAACAAAAAGGCCAATCGGATGACCAAAGGCTGTTTTGGAATTTAAGTCATTAATTGTAGTTTCAGAATTCATAATATAATTATAAATTTTCAAATATAAAGTTAGTCATTTTGGAATAGAGATGCTTTCGAGTATTACCTCCATAAATTCCATGATTCTTATCTGGATAAATCATCCATTCAAATTGTTTATCGGCCTGTATTAACTCCTCAACCATTCGCATAGTATTTTGAACATGAACATTGTCATCTCCCGATCCGTGTATAATTAAAAACTTTCCTTTAAGTTGATCGGCATAATTTAAAGGTGAATTCAAATCATATCCTAGTGGGTTTTCTTGAGGGGTTCGCATAAAACGTTCGGTATAAATAGTGTCATAAAAACGCCAATTTGTTACTGGTGCAACTGCAATTCCAAAAGAAAAAATATCGCTCCCTGTCACTAAACAGTGAGCCGCCATATGGCCTCCAAAGCTCCAGCCCCAAATGCCAATTCGACTTGCGTCAACATAAGGTAATTTTGCTAATTGTTTTGCAGCTGTAATTTGATCTAAAGCTTCATATTTAACAAGATTAAGATAGGTTGCTTTTTTAAAAACCGTTCCTTTAAATCCGGTTCCTATTCCATCAATACAGACAATAATATATCCTTGATTGGCTAACGATTTATGCCAAAGCGTACGTTGGTCACCCCATCGATTAGCAACTTGCTGAGAACCCGGTCCCGAATATTGAAACATTAATAAAGGGTATTGTTTTGAAGCATCAAAATTTGCAGGTTTAATCGTCCACATATTAAGTGATTCTCCATTAATGTCAATTTTAGAAAATTCCTTGTCTGAAAAACCAAATGCTTCTAAGTTTTTAGATAAGTCTTTATTTTTCAATACAGAGTAAAGCGCAATATTATTTTCCGTTTCGAAAAGAGTATAATTGGGAGGAGTCTTTTCATCTGAATATGAATGAATATAATACATTCCCCCTTTGCTAAAAGTTGCGCCATTTGTACCCTTGGTGGGCTGAAGGGTTCTCTTCCCTTTCCCTGATAACTTTATGGCATATAATCCTCTTTCTGTACTACTCCCCTCTACTGATTGATAATAAATTTCTTTACTTCCATAATTGAAATTATAAAGAGCTGTAACTTCCCAATCTCCCTTTGTGATTTGATTTATTAAACTTCCGTTTTTGTCAAAATGATAAATATGATTAAAACCATCTTTTTCACTAGTCCACAAAAAACTTTCATCTTTTAAAAACTTTAAATTATCATGAATACTTACATAAGTTTCCGATTTTTCTTCCAAAAGAAGATGCATAATATTCTCTTTTGAATTCCAGCGCCATAATTTCAGGTCATTTTGATGTCTGTTCAGGGTTTGAATTATCAGATCATTTGCACTGTCTAAATATTTAATTCTTGGAATGTAATAGGGTCTTTCTCCTTTGAAGCTAATCTTAGCTTTTTTTCTAGTCTCTAAAGTAAATCGATATAGAGTAATTTCAGAATTTTTCTCTCCTGCTTTCGGGTATCTAAATTGATAGGGAAATTGATAAAGATCTTTTCCATAAATATCCATTGAAAAAATAGGGACATTTGATTCGTCAAAACGCATATAAACGAGCTCTGATGAGTCTGGACTCCAATCAAATGCGCGTACAAAACCAAATTCTTCTTCATAAACCCAATCAGTAATTCCATTAATTGTTTTATAATCTCCATCAAAAGTAATCTGGATTACATTTTGGTTTTTTATTTCTTTTACAAATAAATTCCTTCTGTAAACATAGGCTACCTTATTAGAATCTGGTGAAAATAAAGGTTCTTGAATTTTAGCCTCTGTTACTTTTTTGAGATCTTTAGTTTTTAAATCATATATCCAATAAATAGCTTGTTTTGATCTTCGATAAATTTGATCCGAAGCGGTTTCTAAAATTATCTTTTGTTCATTTTTCGAAAAGAAATAGTCAGAGAAGCTATTGATTTCCAAATGATCTTTCGAACTAAATATAACATGCCCTTGATTAGGTTTCCCATAATCATATCGTACTATGGCGATTTGGCTATTATTTTTTGTTTCTAAAATAGTATACTGAGTTCCGTTTCTCATTGAACGAATAGATTCCAATCGTTTTGGATTGTAATCGTCATTCCATAATTTATCGAGGGAGATCGTAGGTTGTTGTGCAAAACATAGGGTAGTAAAAAAAAACAGTAATGCTATTTTCCTCATGGTAAAATGATTTGATCAGCAATTTAGTAAAATCTCATCAATCCTACTTTTTGAAGGGGTTCAAAATCAGTATCTTTAAAAAAAAAAAATGAGTAAACGGATTGTTGGGTTTTCCAAGCTCAGTAAAGAAAAAAAAATTGATTGGATAACCAAAACCCACTTCAAAGATTCAAAAAACGCTGCCAATCGTCTTCGTTCTTATTGGAATTCATCTCTTAATGTTCAAAATCAACATGATGAATTTGTGGAAAATACCTTAACAAACTTTTATATGCCCCTTGGTGTGGCTCCCAACTTCTTGATAAACAATACTGTTTATACCTTACCCATGGTCATAGAGGAAAGTTCTGTAGTGGCTGCCGCAGCGAATGCTGCCAAGTTTTGGCTTAACAAAGGTGGATTTGATGTAGAAGTTATTGATACTATTAAAGTAGGACAAGTTCATTTTCTTTTTGATGGGGATCCTTCAATATTAACCTCTTTTTTTAAAAACAATGAAATCGCTTTGTTAGATGCTATAAAACCTTTGACAGTTAATATGGAAAAGCGAGGCGGAGGTGTTATTAGTTTAGATTTGATCGATAAAACAATTGCGATAGACCATTATTATCAATTACACGTTCGGTTTAGAACCGCTGATGCAATGGGTGCAAATTTTATTAATTCTTGTCTTGAATCTTTAGCCGGTGCATTAGAAGAGCAAAGTCAACAGAATAAGTCTTTTGCGTCGCAAAACTCCAGAATAGAGATAATAATGAGTATCCTTTCCAACTATGTTCCGGAATGCTTGGTTCGTGCAAAAGTGTCTTGTCCTATAAATACTATTGAACCTCAAGAGGGAATGAGTGGGGTGATTTTTGCTAAAAAAATCATACAAGCCATTGAAATTGCTAATTGTGAAACCTATCGTGCAGTAACTCATAACAAAGGAATAATGAATGGCGTTGACGCTCTTGTTTTGGCTACTGGAAATGATTTTAGAGCTATAGAAGCTGGAGTTCATTCTTATGCAGCTCGCTCGGGACATTATTCTTCTTTGAGTCAAGCTTCAATTTCAAAAGATCAATTTAATATGGAACTAACCTTGCCTCTTGCGATTGGAACTGTAGGTGGATTGACAAAACTTCACCCCATGGTAGGCTGGTGTATGGAACTTATTGGAAACCCTGATGCTAAAACATTAATGACAATTATTGCAGCGGCAGGCTTAGCACAAAATTTTAGTGCGTTACGTTCTTTAGTAACTTCTGGAATTCAAAAAGGCCATATGAAAATGCATTTATTTAATATTTTGAATCAACTCCAAGCAACTGAAAAGCAAAAAGAAAAAGCGTTAATTTATTTCAAAACAAATACTGTAAGTGTAAAGGCCGTCAATAATTTTTTAAGTCACAATTAAAATGCAATCGTTTTACAGTCACGGAAAGTTATTAATAACTGCAGAATATGCTGTCCTAAAAGGGGCAAGAGCACTAGCTATTCCTTGTAAAAAAGGACAGATTTTAAACTTTAAATCTAAAGAGTCAAAATACCTTGACTGGGAAAGTTTTGACGTAAATAAAAAGTCATGGTTTACAGCTCGGCTTCACCTGCCTTCTTTTTCGATTAAAGAAAGTTCAAATACTAATACTGCAAAAAAATTAAGTGCCATTTTAAGATCAGCCAAAAAACAAAATCAACATTTTTTAGTCAATGAAGGAGGAAGTGTAGAAACTCATTTAGAATTTAATCAAAACTGGGGCTTAGGGAGCTCCTCTACTTTAATTTCAAATATTGGATTATGGGCCAATGTAAGTCCATATAAATTATTGGAGCAAAGTTTTGGTGGAAGTGGATATGATATTGCTTGTGCTCAATCCCATACCCCATTATGTTATACGAGAAATGGCATGAATCCCCTGATCGAGTCTGTTACTTTTGAGCCTCCGTTTAAAGAGCATTTATTTTTTGTTTATCTAAACAAAAAACAAAGTAGTTTTACGGCAATAAACTCATTGAATATAGAATTAATCAATCAAGAGCTGATCTCTATTGTTAATTCAATAACAAAAAAAATACTAAATTGTTTAGATCAAAGTCTATTTGATAGACTGATAATAGAACACGAAAGACATATTGGATTATTATTAAACCAGACCCCAATTCAACAGTTATTATTTAAAGATTTTAATGGTGCAATCAAAAGTCTTGGAGCTTGGGGAGGTGACTTTATTCTTGCTTCTGGAAATGCAGAAACACCACAATTTTTTTATGGCAAAGGATATAAAACAGTAATTTCTTATTCGGAAATGTTTTTTAAGAATTAGTATGTTTTAACAAATTGAAGTGGTTTTTAAGCAAGTATATTACTGATTTTATTTCTATTCTATCCAAGATCGTAGCTCACTTTTTTTTGATAAATAAAATTAGTAAATTATATAAAAATGATTAAGGCCAAAAATAAGACCCCATGTAAGAAGAGGTTATATGAAAAATTTTTTGATTTTTTATTTAATAATAGAGAGCTCTATTGTCATTAATATTAGCAACTGACTCTAATGCTAGGAAAACATTTTCAGAAATTCTAGAGCTAAGATTAATCATCATTTGCTCTTTGTAATCAGTATAATCTTCAAGATCCTTAACTATGTTTTTCTTAACAAGAAACAACATATACACACCGTCTTCTCCTGAAATTAATCTTGATGTTGCGCCTTCTTCCATAGCAAATCCAACACCTACTACATAGGGCTCATTACCAGCCCCAACGATAGACGGATTTCTTTGATTAATAACAGATGCTGTTTCAATTGAAAAATTTTCATCTGCTGCTAATAGGGCCTCAAGGGTATTTTTATCTTTATACCTTTTTTTGATACGTTCTGCTTTTTTCTTATTTTTTAGAATTTCACGAACCTTAGATCCTACTTCATCAATACTAGCTAGACCTTTTTTTACTTTTGCAGTAAGCTGAACCACGACATATCCTCCAGTAGCAATTGAAAATCTTTTAATATCTCCTATTTTGGTGTCTTCTTCAAAAGTCCAACGAACAATGTTACGTTGTTGAGATAATCCTGGTAAATTTTCTTCTAAACTGGTAATTTGTTTTACAGGACGGATATCGAACTTATTTGCTTCAGCCTTGGCTACGAAATCTAATGTTTCGTTACTGTCCATCTCAAATTGAGTTGCACTTCTAAAAACTTCATTTGATGTTTTGTCAGAGGCAACTGCTGCTGCAACTACATCTGCAATAAGAGCAAGATCGTCTTTATCAGTCACTTTTATAATATGGAAGCCAAATTCAGTTTCTACCAAACCGATTTTCCCAACTTTGTTTTTATTAGTAAAGTTGAAAAATTCTTGGGCCATTTCGCCTTCTTTAAAGAATCCTAAATCTCCACCTCTTTTTTTCGTAGGTCCATCAGAATATTCGCGAACCAATGCCTCAAAATTAACCGAGGATCTTCTTGCTAAACGGTAAACTTTATTTGCTTCTATTTTAGCCTCAGCTTTTGAACGGCTAACCTCTGGAGCTGAACGAGTGGCACCTTCATAAGAAATCAAAATATGACTGGCTCTGAGTGAAGCATTCTCTTTTCTATCTATTAACCTAGAAATTTTAAAGTTCTGTCCATCTCTGTAAGGCCCAAAAACTTCTCCTTTATTTAATTTAAATAAAATGTCTGCATACTCGTTATTGAATTGTCCTCGAGAGCGATAAACCGAGTCAAATGCAACTTCAGAATATTGATCTACAAAATCTGCAATATTTATAGTTGTTCTTAGGCCTTCTAAAGTATCTGTTAACTTTGACACATCGTTGTATGCAACTCGCTCTTCCTTCAGGGCATCCAAACGCAATCTTATTGCAGAAAGATCATCTTCTGTAGGTGTTTCGTAAAAAGCAACATACTTTAGGTTTCTTGACGATTCTCTTGTGAAATCTGCGCCATGATCTTTAATATAATTTTTTACTTCTGCATCAGAAACGCTTACCAAACTATCGGATATAATATCAAATGGGATTTTAACATATTTAATATTAATGTTGTCATTTTTATCATGATAATCAGCTTTTACTTCGGCTTCTGTAACCCCAGCACTAGCCTTTATAAGGTCTAAATAAATTCTTTGTTTAGCAACACCAACAATACTTTGCTCTTGTAATTTCCAGTTTTCATAACTAGCCGGATTTTCTATTTTCATCTGAGCGATAAAGTCTGTAAAGACCCCGAAATCAAAAAAACCTGCTTCGTTTTGAAAGCTTGGATTGCTTATTACGCTTTCATCAGAAGATATAATTTGCTCTAACTGATCTTTGCCCGCGTCAATACCTAAGGTTTTAAATTGTTGATCAAAAATGGTATTTCTTAATGCTTGATTCCAAACTAGATTTACAGATTGTAGTGTTGAATAGTTATAGGTACGCTCTGTTTGCTCAACCATTTGACGAAAGACATTAATGTCTACTTCATCATCATTGATTACTGCTACAGGATCTGTTGGTCCTGCTGACGCAGAGTTGGCTCCAAATACTCCTGAAATTACAAATGCGAAAAGTGCCATCCCGATTACTAAAATCAAAAAGATGGATCGTTGTCTAATTTTTCCTAAAACGGCCATAGTTGCTATTTTTTCATAGTTTGCGAAATTAAGCTATTCCATTGAATTAAGAAAGAACATTGCTTTTAAATAGCAATCAAAAAATAGCCTATTAATTTGTTTCGGTTTTTGTTAAGATAATCTGTTCAATTTTGGTTGCTGATACTTTCTCAATTTTCAACGAAAAAGAACTGATACCAATATGTTCTCCTTTTGCAGGGATTTCACCAGTTGAATAAGCAATCATTCCACCTAAAGTTTCATAAAATTCACTTTCAGGTAAATTCAATTGATATTTCTGATTCAAATAATCTACCTCTAATCTTGCAGAAAATAAATACGAATTTTCGCCCAATTGTTTCTCTACATGAGCAATAGTGTCATATTCATCTTCAATTTCACCAAATAATTCCTCTACAATATCCTCTACAGTAACAATACCTGAAGTACCACCATACTCATCAATTACTACAGCTATACTTTTATGTTGGCGAGTTAACAACTTTAGAACATCATTTACCAGCATGGTCTCGGGCACATAAGCCACTGGTAATAATATGTTTTTTAAATCTTTAGGCTGTGTAATGATTTCAAAAGCATGAACATATCCTAAAATCTGATCGATAGTTTCTTTATAAACAGGAATTTTTGAAAGACCTGTAGTTATAAATAATTCTTTTACCTCATTTATTGAGGTTTGTTCTTCTACAGCAACAACCTCTGCTCTTGGAACCATTGCTTCTCGAGTTTTAACTTCTGAAAAGTCTAATGCTTTCTGAAAAATTTCAATCTCTGAATCTAAATTATCTTTATTTTGAAACGACTCCAACTGCTCTTCAATATAATTGCCTAATTCGACTTTTGAAAATGATAATTGAACTTTATCATTATTTGTCTTAAAAAAGTGCTTTAAAATAATATTGGTAAATTCTATTATAAAATAGGTAATAGGGTAAAATAGATAAAAAAATAATGCTATTGGAACTGCAAATATTTTGATAAAAGTATTCGCGTATAACTGAAAAAATACTTTAGGTAAAAATTCAGCTGTAAGCAAGATAACTCCTGTCGAAATAATGGTCTGATAAAATACAATGATTAAACTTGCTTCCCCTGTCAAAAAAGTTTCGGTAAAGAAAAGCTGTAAAATTCTATCTCCCATAAAGATCCCGTAAAGAACCAAAGCCACGTTATTTCCCAAGAGCATTGTGGCGATAAAGTGAGATGGATTTTGAGTAATGGTTTTTAATACCCTTGAAGTCAATCCTTCTTGGGATTTTTCAATTTCAAGATATATTCGATTAGAAGAAACAAAAGCTATTTCCATCCCCGAAAAAAATGCAGATAATGTCAAACAGACAAGAATAATGATATCTGTAAAAATCATTTAGGTATTATTCCTTTGATTAAACTTTTTCCGGTAATGTCTTCTAAATAAAGCCATAAAAACAGAAATAACTGAAAAACCTATAAAAAGATATGCTCTAGAAGGATTAATTTCCCATAAGCCAATAGTTTCATAGATAGAAATTACGGCAATGACCCAATATAAAATTTCTGATATTCGATAGTTTTTCATTTTTTACTTTTCTTTCTTTTTTAGCTGTCAATTATAAATATATCCTCTTTTGAATATCTAAAATTTCACTTCTCATTAAGTAATATACTATTTTTTTGAAAGAGAGTCTTCAGGTTCGGAAACTGTAATTGTTCCAATTAAGCTTCCTGTTTGAAATTTAGTGAAATCTCTATTGGTATCCAATCGTAGAGCTTTAAAGTTATAATCTTTATCGTTAAAGGTGAAAGGTTGCTCTGTGAAAAGCCATTCACTCTGGAAATCCCAAAATAATTGATTCGTTTTTAAAATCGAACCATCATGGGATTTGAGCTCTACATTACCTTTGAGATCGATTAATTTAGTTTCATCATAGAGGATACCATAATCAGCAAGAACTTCATTTTCGTTTCCTAAATCATCATAAAAAATAACTTTGAGTCCCTCTGTAAATTCAGCATAACGAAAACTCAAGTTAGTATAATCTATATGTTTTGAGGCCGTTAAAACAGCCTGAATCTTTAAAGAATCAGTATATACCATACGAATATTACTGGCTGTTGCAAGTGGATCTTGATTATCTATATTCATTTCTCTTAATGCTTGAGAATTGTCCTCACAAGAAAAAAGAAGGGCTATGGTAAAAACCATAACCCTTAATATTACGATTGATAAATTATCTTTCATTTACAGTAACGGTACCTTAACACTTCTTTTTATCCAACAGTTAAATGCGATAGTAGTCCCTTCGTTTCCTTCAGTAAAAATATCTGTTTTACTTGGAGCTCTTCCATTGTAGCTTTCCGCTGTTTGTTTAGCAATTTTTCTTAAAGAGCTATCTACATTTCCTGCTTTTAGCGCTTCTTTTGCCGCCAACCAATATACAGCTCGCTTGTTAAATTGATTATCACCACAGTCGTTAGCACTATCGGCATATAAATTTGCTATCAATAGATATGCTCTTCCCAATGAAGGTTGAAAGCCCAATGCTTTTCTTGCATAACTTCGAGCAGAAGATTTACGCCCTGAACTCTTAAATTTATTTGCGATTTTAAATAAAATTTTAGCTTTTTTATAATTATCCGTTTCGAGAGTAATTGACTCCTCGTAATATTTTAATGCCTCTTTAGGATTTCCTCTTTTATCATTTAATAATCCTAAATAATACGCTGAATCGGCAGATGGATCTAAATCGTGCAAAGCTTCTACCAGGGTCACAAATAATTGATCGTCAGAACAATCCTTACTATCCATTCGACTTGCTGCACGTTTAAGCCAAACAACATCTCCTTTATTTGCTTCAAAGTTTCTTTGATATAAAGGTATTAAGTTTTCACAAGTTGCTTCTTTAGCTATTATTGCGTCAAGATTTGACAGGTAAGTTCCAATTGCATTTGAATTTATATTATAAACTCTTTTGTTTTTTGTTTCTCTTGTGCTTAAAGCTATACCCTCTTCTTCCTTTTTGAGGATTAAATCTAATTTTTTCGCAAGATTGGTTCCCTCCAGTTCAAATTTTTCTGATACCTCTTCATATTTATCAAATAACAATTCCGTCGAAACTTCTTGGTCTCCTGCTTTGTAACGATTATATAAGGTTTTAAAATAATTATAAAGCAATTTTGGATTAGTAAAACTTTCAGGGTTCTTTTTAAATGCTTCATCAAAAGTGCTGTAAATAACTTTCAAATCTGCCATTTTATAATCCAAAAGAGCTTGTGCCTTACTGCTTAAAACATTTCCAAGAACAGATTTATTTCTCTTGTTTGGGAAATGCTTAATCCAGTCATCATAAAGTAAAATTAAATCGCTTTTAGAAGTCTCAACTTCTTGTGGAGTACCATTTTTAATGAAGTCTTTTAATATACGTTCTCCGTAGGAAAATATAGCTACGTTAATACTTGGACATTCTTTTCTTACTCTTATCCAGGGTTCGTAAGCTGATTTATAATTTTTTACCTTAGCAAATTCAGCAAAAATGGACAAATCCTGCATACATTCATTTACGTCTTGGGCCTGAACTTTGAAGAAGATTGCAAGACTCAAAAATAACATTACTAAAACACTAGTTCTTTTCATGGAATCAAATTTTTAATTAAACTTTCTTTTAATAAACCAAACATCATTAAGAGATAAACCAATGCGTAAGGCAATTAATGTCTCTTTTAGAAGGCCAAATTCTTTCTGGCCACGTTGACTAATTTCAAGACCAACATTAGCGTTTGAGAGTCCCCCCAAGGGTAAACCAACTCCAAATGATATTCCGGTTTCAGTTAAAGGTATATTATTAACTATCAGGCTCATTTGTTCTGAACGGAATCCAAATCGATAAACCACTCGACTCCAAAAGCTTGTAAATGAGGCATAATTGGGAATATAAAAGCCTCCAATAGTCCATTTTTTTGAGTCACGATACCGAATATTTTCTCTTTTAAAAAAATCATTGTTAAAGGTAGCTGATTTTGTTAAATTTCTTTGCAAGCCTAGAAACCATTTTTTATTTTCTCCGAAACCTAATCCTAATTTGTAGGTTTTTGAAATATCGACAGAAGTGACATCTAATCCAATAGCATCAAGATTTACCTCTATAAAATCAGATACCGACTGATTGTTTATTGATTGAGTATAAAATACTCTATTGTTTTCAGAATTAAGTGGAGCTTTAGGTTCAAATGAAAACATTCCCTGAAAATTATATTTCTTTTTGATAGGCATATTAGCTTGCGCCGAAAACAAATAACTTAATCCAGATATACTTGATTGATTACTCAAAAAAGTACCATTTTCAATCCCGGTCAAAAATTGCCCTGTTCTATAAAATAACTTTCCAAAATTATAGTTTATTGAGGCTCCAACTGCGAAAAATTTTGTTACTGGAATTCCAATCGAAATGTAAGTTTGATTTATTCCACCGCTCCCTTCATAACGATTTGAAATTTTAAAATCATCTGAACCCGAGAGATCTCTAACTTTATAACCTACAGATGAGTAAGGAAGTATGCCAAAACTAAAGCCAAAAATTCCTGCGGGAATGCTTACTGCTAAATAATCTAAAGAAGCTGTATCTGCTTTGAATGAATCCGTGGTTGATGAAAGACTATTATTTGTATAATTTACTCCTACAGAATAAGTCGTAAGTTTTAAAAAACCAAAACTGGCAGGATTATTTAAATTAGCATGTATAGAATCTGTAAATACGTCTAAGCCTCCCATATGACGATTAGCTTCTGTACCACTGAAGTTTCTTTCTCCCAGTCCACCTCCTGAATAAGGAGATGATGAGCCACTTTGTGCAAAAATTGCGCTAGTGAAGATAAATAATAGAAGGGATAAATTTACTTTTATCATGAAGTTTGGTTCATTGCTAGGATATAATTCAACCCTTTTGCAAGGAAATTTGAATTCGCAAATATGCTATTTTTTAATGGTTTAGACAACATTTGAGAATCACCTCCTGTTAAAATTACCGTTAAATGTTGGTATTTTGATTTATAAGCTTCTATAATTCCGATCAATTCATAGCTTACACTATTATAAACACCAGATTGAATTGCTTCTTTAGTTGTATTTCCTATTAACTTATTTCCTTCTTTAACGGGTTGAAGCAGAGGTAATTTTCCTGAATAATCATAAATACTTTTAAAGCGCATGGAAAAACCAGGACTAATGGTACCGCCCTGGTGAATTCGGTCTTGATCTAATAAATCATACGTTATACAACTACCAAGGTCAATTACTAAAACATTTTTTTTTGGATATAATAAACAGCAGGCCGCAAGCAAAGCAATTCTGTCCTGGCCAAGCTGATGTGGAGGATTATATTTCGTTTCAAAGGGTAATTTCAAATCAATAGAACAAAGAATCAGAGGCAAAGGGTTTAATGTCTTTTGAAGTTTATTCAAAATAGAACCGTTTACGTCAGAAATTATTGCGGAATTAAATTCAGGATAATCTTTTCTTATTTTTTCCAATGAAAAATACCAATTCAAAAGCTTTTCAGAATATGATTTCAAAATAGTATCCTTGTTAAATACATAATATTTTATTAATGTATTCCCAATATCTATGATTAGATTATTCTGCTTTTTCATTTAATGTATAAATTTACAAAGAAAATATAGGTAAATGTTTTTGTGGGACATAAAAGGCGTTTATATTTGCAATTGCTTAAAAGCGGGGTACCTTAGCTCAGTTGGTAGAGCAAAGGACTGAAAATCCTTGTGTCCCTGGTTCGATTCCTGGAGGTACCACTCAACTCTAACTATTTGTTATATAAATGGTTAGGGTTTTTTATTTTTGTGTTTTTGATGACTTTTTGGTACTCGAACCACTTGATTAAACATCAAATTTTCAATTACTTAAGAAATTTTTATGGTACACGTCAAAATCCCTTTGAAGTTCGTCTCTTTATTGTTATTTTTATTACATGGATAAAGAGTTTTTCATCTATTTATTTTTAGGTTTAATCACACTATTGTTTATTATGAACCATTTCTCAATTCTTTTGATTAAGGTCTCTCAAGAGAAGAAAAATAAATACAGAACTATTTTCAATTATTTTTATGGTTTATTGTTTTTGTTTATTGGTGTGAGAAGAATTTATTTTAATGAAAATATATACTTAGGAGTCTTTTTTGCTGTGTTTTCAATTACATTTTTAATATTGAACTTTCTTGGAAAGTTCAATCCTAAATCATCTTAGCTTCATCTAATACAATTTTAAAAAGATTTCAAGACAAATTAAACATCCCACTTAAAGTGAGTAACAAGTAAATAGAAAAGTATACACATGGTACACAATGTGTACCATTTTTTTTATAACTGTCTGATTTTCAGGGTTTATTTTAATGGTCTGATTTCTGGCGGTACCACTTTTAACTTATAAGCCCTTAGTTTTCTTACGATAATTAAGGGTTTTTTTTATTAAAAAAGCATTAGATAACAAAATGTGAAAAATTTTATTCACGCATTTTTTAATCTTTTAAAGCCAAAGATCATTTTATACTTTTAAATTTCATCTTCGCTATAATCAAGAAGATTATTTTTTTCCGAGTCATCAGTAGGTAATTCCAACTGCTCTACATTTTTCAATTTAGATTGCATCATACGAGTACGAGTACCTACCAAGTTTTCTATCTCATTATTGGCTTCGTTAATTTTTTTCTGAGCTTTTTCAAGTACCCCACCGAAGGTGTTAAATTCTTTTTTAACTGAAGCCAAAACATTCCAAACTTCACTACTTCTTTTTTGAATGGCTAATGTTTTAAAACCCATTTGCAAGCTATTTAACATAGCTGCAAGAGTTGTGGGTCCTGTTATCACAATTTTATATTCTCGCTGTAAAAATGTAATCATGTCTGGCTGTCTTATTACCTCAGCAAAAAGTCCTTCTGTAGGAAGGAACATAATTCCAAAGTCAGTAGTATTTGGTGGATCTATGTATTTATTTGCAATGTCTTTAGCAAACTTTTTAATGGCTAATAATAAAGCTTTCATTGATTGTTCTACGGCAACGGAATCACCTAATTCATAAGCAGTTTGAAGGCGTGCATAATCTTCTTGCGGAAACTTAGCATCTATTGGTAAAAATACAGGAGAGTCATTCACATTTCTTCCAGGAAGTTTAATGGCAAATTCTACAATAGCATCTGAACCTTTTTTTGTTTTTACATTCGTTTCATATTGATCTCGAGACATTATTTCTTCCAAAATATTTCCCAATTGAATTTCACCTAAAACTCCTCTAGTTTTTACATTGGTAAGCACTCTTTTCAAATCACCTACTCCTGACGCAATTGATTGCATTTCACCCAATCCTTTTTGAACCTCAAGCAATTGTTTTGAAACCGAATCAAAAGATTTTCCTAAGCGTTCTTCTAGTGTTTTGTGAAGTTTTTCATCAACAGTTTCGCGCATTCTTTCTAAGCGTAATTCAGTAGTTTTGATCATCTCTTCTTGTTTTAATTTCATTTGATCAAATTTTTCTTTCTGTGTCGTGTTAAAAGATTCCACACTCTTAGAAAAACTGGTTTCAAAATCTTTTAAGGTTCTACGTAATTCTTCTCTGTCATCCTTAGCCTTTTTTAATAAGGTTTCATTTAAACGTTCAAAGCTTTGGGTGAATTCATTCCTGTTTTCTTTCAAATTTTTTGAAAGCTCATCTCTGTTTAATGAAAATTCTTTCTGAAGTTCGAATTTAAAAACTGTCTCAATATCTGAGGTATTAGATGTATTTTTCCTAAAAAAAAGGAATGCTACCAAAAGGGTACTAATGAGTGATAAAACAAAAAATATATATTCCATAACGTTTTGTGTAAACTAAATTTAAAAAAACTCTTTAGATAATAATGAATTATTGAATAGCAATTTTTTGAATAAATTGAGGAATTCCATCAACATCTATAATTTGTGCTTGTAGCTCAAGTGTTTCCCAATTTATTTCAATTTTTCCGAAATTTAACATCGTTAATAAAGGGCTTATCCTATGTTGATTGGGTTCGTTCTCAAGGGAGTCATAGGAATGCGTTAATCCACTCGAGGTAATATCATAAATCCAATAATTTGGATTAATTTCCTGATAGGACACTTCAGCAATATGACGATCACCGCTTAAATAAATTGGTGTCTGAATTGAATATTTAGTAAGTAAATCAAAAAATCTTTTTTGAGCTAATGGAAAATTTGCCCATTTTTCATAAGGATGCTCAGCAGATAGTAGTTGTATTCCACCTGCAAATAAATTAATAGTTGCGTCATTGGCAAAAAGTTCATTTTCCAACCAACTCCATTGATCGGTCCCCAAAAGCAATCCTTTATTTTTTTTATATCGTTGGTTTGGACTAGAGTCTTTTTCATAATCTTCCTTGAAATAACGGACATCTAAAAGGTATAAACAAACCTTTTGGGCACCTCCACCAAAACAATAACTTTGATATGCACCTTCCCTTTCTTGGGCAGGGTGGTTTTTTGGTATATCAAGAAAATCAAAAAGTAATTTTCTACTTTCTATCTTTTTTGAAAAGCTAGCTCCAGCATCATTTTCTCCAAAATCATGGTCGTCCCAAACGCCAAGAATAGTAGTGTTTTC
>MEHZ011490812.1_pt1 | contig 90443 bp, 78 predicted proteins | sample 897221 | NCBI WGS metagenome assembly MEHZ01 (sample SAMN05514161, study PRJNA337945) | marine metagenome | isolation source: marine surface water | place: Arctic Ocean | collected 2007-12-13 | reverse complement strand
CACGGCCACCGCGTCTGGTTCCGCGATCTCAAGATCAAAGAGCTTTAAGGTGCCCGGGAGGGACGACCTCCGTGTCATCCGCGGTGCGTTCGCCATCCCTCATCGCGCGGAACGGACGGAGCCGGCCCCTCCCCAACTCCACCAATCCAACCGACCGCCGTTCCAACACTCACTCTGCTTCAATCGCGGTTTGGTAGAGTTGATGCAGCTCGAAGGTCTGCCACGCACCGAGTTTCTGGCCGAGTTGGGCGAGTAAGTATAGGAGTCCCGCCAACACCGCCATGGAGCCGCAGATCCATAGCGCCCACGGAAATTGACCGATGAAGACTTGGGCGAATCCGTAGATGCCGGAGAAGATGCCCAAGAGTCCGGTCATGATGTAACCGTAAATAAACAAGGCCCACACTTCGTGCTCCGGGCCATACACGCCAAGGACGTGAGTGCCGCCATCTTCGACCGTTTCCAGACTGAGTTGCAGACGGGGCGACCACCGATCTCGTTTGGATTCGGCGACATGGATCACGACTATGCCCGTGGTCGATCGCACTTCACATTCTGCCGAGGTGGAAGACTCGGCAACCAACCGATCTCGCAGCACGTCTAGTGAGTGAGGCACGACCTCTTCGAAACGAGGTCGAACGCGAAAACTACTGGGAGGAGAATTCATGGGGAGGGGTAACTTCGGAGAACCCTAGCAACACCTCCTCCTCGCGCCAGTCTACTTTTCCCAGACTTCGGATGGGGACGTCACGGGAGTCGGGCGTAAAGCCCAACCCACATTCGCCATCGTTCAGCCAGTCTGACGTGGGTCGGGCTTCACGCCCGACTTATCCTACTGCTTCCAGACTTCGGACTGAGCGGTGATGGGGACGTCCCACGGGCGCTCGGGCAGCGGACGGTATATGGGATCACTGTCGCGGCCGGGATAGCGGGAAAGTTGGCGAGAGAGGAATGCTTGAGCGGCCGCCGCATCGGCGTCCTTGCTACCGATGATGTTGTTTTCTTCCCAAGGATCATTCTCGAGATCGAAGAGCTTCTCGGGCGTGCGGTTCGTATCGACGTAAAGTTTGAAGCGCTCGGTGCGCAAAACGCGGTCGCGATAGACGTAAGCGTTTTCTACGCCGGAATCGGTCAGCTTGGCTTCATTGCGACCCCCCATGGCCATGATCCAATCGTGAGGTGATCGCGCGGATTCACCCAACATCGCGTCGGCCACCGAAATGCCATCGAGAACGAATTGCTCGGGCAGTTTGGCTCCCGCCATATCCGCGAACGTGGGCATCAGGTCAGCGATGCTGAAGAGCGCATTACTCTCGATGCCGGCCGGAACCCGACCGGGGGCGTTGACGATAAAAGGAGAATTGATGCCGGATTCGAGGGTTTTGGTTTTTCCGCCCGGAACGCGACGACCGTTGCGGGTGCCGGTGATCTCTTCGGAAGTGCCGTTGTCGGTGGTCCAAACGATGATCGTGTCATCTCGTATCCCAAGATCATCCAGTGCTTGCACGAGCTGGCCGGTCAACTCATCGGCGTAGCGGACCATGGCCTTGTGCTGGTCCAACTGATCAGTGACATGGGGTTCCGATGGGGTGGAAACCCACGGCCAATGCGGCAGACACATGGCGAAATACATCAACATGGGCTCATCCTTATGCTTGCCCATAAAATCGATCAAAAAATCGGTGAACACTTTGTCGCCAAACTCACCTGGGTAAGTGCGGCTACCGTCTTTGGTGTGAATGTAGGGGTCCCAGTAGCGTTCGTCGCTGGGCGGGTTGTCGCCTTCCCCACCGGTCCACATGCAATAGTCATCGAACCCCATTTCGACCATCGCTTCGGGCTGCACCCGGAAGTCGTTGACCTGCCATTTACCGGCGACGGCGGTGGCGTAACCGGCATCGTTGATCCCTTTGACCAACGATGGATTGAGCACGTAGTCATAGTGTGCACCTCCACCCCAGCGTGGCACGTCCCAGTGATTCACCCACCCATGGCGAAACGGTTTCTGACCCGTCATAAGGGTCAATCGTGTAGGAGTGCACTGCGGCATAACGTAGAAGTTATTGAACTTCACGCCCCCGGCGGCGAGCGAGTCAACCACGGGAGTTTCAATGTCCGTCGCGCCGTAAGTGCTCACCCATTCCTTGCCGAGATCATCGAGCAAAATGAACAGGATATTGGGACGGTCGTCCGTGCGTTTGGCGGTTGCCGGCACGCTCAGGAGCGCAACAGCCGAGAAAACTACGAGGAGTCGGAGGGTCAATTTCATCGGAATGGGATTCATGAAAATTCAGAGAAGATGCGGGTAAACGGCGCGGAGATCTACTTTGTCGCCTAGGTCGATCGGAGCATCATTGGGGTGAGTAGGGGCAAAATCAGGTAATCTGAATTATTGAACACACCACGACCTGAACCTAGCGGCAAAATCAGTTCGGATTAAACTATTAACTCTGCATAAACAAAACACTCGACCGGAAGTAATCTGACTGGGGCAGCCTAATTCACCTCTCCCATGCCCCCCACTCCGCCGCTTAGAAACCAAATATTGCCGTGACCATGCTATCTCTTCATCACGAAGTCCTTTAGCATTAGGCGTCACCCTACCCTAGCTCTACCCACATCCCAGATATGAAGTTTGTTTTTTCCACCTGCTTGGCTTTCCTGAGCGTTGCTACTTTCGGTCAGACCGATGCGCCTGAATTACCACCGGGGGTGATCACACCGATCAATCCCGAGTCGGTGCCATTTGAGCGCACGAAGGCACCCAAACGCCTATCTGTGAATTCCGATGATCACATTGCGTTGATCGGATCTGGACTCGGTTCGCGGATGAACCACTTCGGGCACTTCGAGACAGAAATCTTCCTACGTTTTGCGGCCGAAGAACTTACTATTCGGAATTTCAGCGACGAAGGGAACACCCCAGCCTTTCGCCCGCATTCCGCTCGAATGAAAGAGGAGCAATACGCCTTCCCCGGTGGCAAGGAATTGCTGCCCCCCGCATTTCAAGTCAACTCACGCCCCAATGGTCATTTCGAGACCCCCGACCAATGGCTGACCCGATTCGGCGCCGACACCATCATCGCGTTCTTCGGTCTCAACTCGTCCTTCGAAGGCCCGGATGGCGTGGACCGCTTCAAAAAAGAGCTGGAGGCATTTGTCCAACATACCCTCAGCCAGAAATACAACGGTGAGAATGTGCCTCAGCTCGCCCTCATCTCTCCGGCCGCTTTTCAAGATCTCTCCGCTAAATACCACACCCCCAACGGGAAAACAGAGAATGCCAATATATCGCTCTACACGAAAGCGATGCGACAGGTCGCGAAACAAAACGGCGTGCTCTTCGTCGACATCTTTGCCGCGACCAAGAAGTGGTATCGGGACGGCAACGAATACACCACCGACGGGGCCATTCTCACCGAAGCCGCTTACCAGAAACTCGCCCCCCATCTGGCCTCCGCCCTCTTCCCCCGATCCAAGCCCGTCAACTCCTCACGCGCTGTTGTGCATGACGCCGTGATGCAAAAGAACTGGGCTTGGCTCAATGTGTTCAAAATCCCCAACGGGGTTCACGCCTACGGACGTCGCTACAATCCCTTCGGTCCCGACAACTATCCGTTCGAACTCAAGAAAGCCCGGGAGATGGCCGCCATCCGGGATCGCCAAATTTGGGCAAAATTCGATGGAGCTCCCTTTGACCTCGCCGCCGAAGACGCCCAATCCTCCGAACTGCCTCCGGTAGAAACCAACTACCAACCCAGTGTGAAAAATGGCACGGTTGACTACCGTCCCGGCGCGATCGTCGAGACTAAGATTAAGACCGCACCCGGCTACAAAATCGAGCTCTTCGCCGACGAAAGTCTATTCCCAGATCTGGCGAACCCCAACCAAATGGCGTTCGACAATCAGGGGCGCCTCTGGGTTTCGACCATGCCGAGCTACCCTCACTACCAAATCGGTGACCCTCTGCCCAACGACAAGCTCCTCATTTTCGAGGACACCGACAATGATGGGCAGGCCGACAAACAAATCACCTGGGCCGAGAACCTTCATATCCCGATCGGTTTCGAAATCACCCACGACGGCGTCTACGTTTCGCAAAGTGGCAGCTTGATCTTGCTCCGCGACACCGATGGCGATGACAAGGCCGACACCAAGGAGATCGTCCTCAGTGGATTCGACGATCATGACACCCATCACGCCATCTCCGCTTTCTCCGCCGACCCCTCTGGCGCGATCATGATGGGCGAAGGACTGTTCAGTCACACCAACGTCGAGACCGCCTACGGTCCCGTGCGCGGCAACAACGGCGTATTCTACCGCTACACCCCGCAGCGCAAAAAACTCATCAATTATGCTCAGGTCAAAATCCCCAACCCTTGGGGCATCTCCTTTAACGACTTCGGACAGGATTTTTTCCTCCACACGTCAGGCACCAAGTTGTCGTGGATGATGCCGGGATCGGTTAAACCCGTCTACGGCGTGAACATCGAAGCGCCCGATCTCATTACGTCCAACAAAGTGCGTCCCACTTCCGGCCTCGAATTTGTCTCCAGCCGACATTTCCCCGACGAGGTGCAAGGAGATATTTTGTTCAACAATGCCATCGGATTCCTCGGAGCTAAACAGCACCAGGTGGTCGAAGACGGCACGGGGTTCACCACCGAATACCGCCACGATCTATTCGTCTCCGATGATCTTAACTTTCGGCCGGTTGACCTGGAATTCGCGCCCGATGGTTCGCTTTATGTTGTCGATTGGCACAACGCCTTGATCGGCCACATGCAACACTCCGCCCGCGACCCAAATAGAGATCACGTGCATGGTCGAATCTACCGCATCACCTACCCGTCCCGCCCCCTCGTGACGCCGCCCCAAGTTGCGGGAGCCTCGATCTCCGTGTTGCTCGAAAACTTGAAACTACCCGAATACCGGGCTCGCTACCGCTCACGGCGTGAACTTCGCGGTCGCGACGCCAATGAGGTCGTGCAGGCCGCAACGGCATGGGCTGCGCAACAGTCCGATGATCGTCTGAAACTCGAAGCCCTTTGGGTGACGTGGGGAGCCGACCAAATCGCTCCCTCACTCGTGCATGAACTTTTCCAATCCGACGACCATCGCATTCGCGCCGCCGTCGTCCGAGTCATTCGCTTCAACGGCCACCAACTTCGAGACCAATCAAAACTACTGATGCAAGCAGCCAAAGATCCCCACGGTCGCGTGCGACTCGAAGCCATCACAGCGGGGAGCCAACTCGATCAAAAAACCGGCGAAGCGATCCTCGCAGCCGCAGAGACAGTGGGCATTGATGAGCACATGTTCATCAGTTTTGAACATGCCAAAGCTGCCCTCGCCGGTGAATTTCTGCCTAAAGCTAATAAAGACGAACTTCAGGCTCCGGCCCACCTCGCGGGTGGAGATGCTAAACGATTCCTGCAGGGGGCTGAGATCTATGAGCGCGAAGGTCACTGCGCTACGTGTCATCAACCTGACGGCAAGGGATTACCCGATGTTGGTTTCCCTCCTCTCGCCGGAACCAAATGGGCTCTGGGCGATCCTGATCGTCTCATCAAGTTGACGCTCAATGGCTTGTTTGGGCCAATTGAGGTTCTAGGGAAAGACTACCCCGGCGTCGTGCCGATGACCCCATTTGGAGGCCTGCTCAAGGACGATGAATTGGCCGCCGTGCTCACTTACGTGCGTAACGCGTTCGGTAACAAAGCGAGCCCCATCAAACCCAATCAAATCAAGAAGGTTCGTGATTCGATCGCAGATCATCCCGGGATGTATAACCCGGCGGAGCTACTGAAAGAGCACCCTTTCACCAACAATTAATCACCCATAATTAAACACTCTCAGACCTGTGAGGTTAGCCTCGCTGGAAATCATCAAACGTTCAGATCCATGAAATTCATTGATCGGGCTCCCCTCGTCTTGGAGGCACGTTTTCTCGCCCTCCTTGTGATGATGATGAGTGCAACAATGGCACCACTGCGCTTGGCCGCGGTGCGTCCTGCCTCTGTTTTTACGGATCATATGGTATTGCAACGCGACATGCCCGTGCCCGTCTGGGGTTGGGCCGAGCCCGGTGAAGAGGTCACCGTCACGTTCGACCAACAGTCGAAGTCGACGGTGGCAGATCAGGATGGTAAGTGGCAGATTGCCCTCGATCCGCTCAAGGGATCATCCCAACCCACCACATTGGGAATTCGCTCGACGAACGACGATACCTTGGTGGAGCTGAATGATGTCGTCGTAGGGGAAGTCTGGATCTGTTCGGGACAATCAAACATGCAGATGGCGGCCACGGTCACTCCGGAGCTAAAGACTCTGTTCGAAGCCTCCTCCGGAATTCGTTCTTTTACCGTTCGTCGAACCGTGGCCTTTACGGAGCAGGACGAATGCGAAGGACAATGGGCCGTAGCCCCACCCAATAGCGCCGTAGCGTTTTCATTCGCTCACTATCTGCGTCAGGACAGCGATGTGCCGGTGGGGATCATTCTTTCCGCCTGGGGGAGCTCTTCCATCGAAGCTTGGATGCCGCAAGACATGACCGAGCAGCTTCCTCACCTCGCAACCATCGTAGGCGAATTCGAGGCGGACACGACCAAGAAAGCCCAAATTGCCCATCGGCCGACGACTGGCACTGCTAGCCACGCGTGACACCCACAATCGCAACGTCGTCGCCCAAGGCCCGACCCTATCGAAGGTAAAAATCCGCGACAACAAACTCGTGATCCACTTCGAGCACGCGCGAGGACTCCAAACCGCCGATGGACTTACCCCGACCGCTTTCTGGTTGGCCGACGAATCCAAACAATGGCACCGGGCTGACGCCCGCATTGTGAACGAAACGGTGGAACTCACGGCGCCCGGACTCACTACGCCGCGCTACGTGCGCTATGCTTTTGCCGGGAAACCTAAGGTGAATCTGATCAACGTGGTCGGCCTCCCCGCCTACCCGTTTCGCACTGATCGTTTTGATCCTTGAGTCGTCACGGTTCCGAACCGTCTAGATCGCAGCCTAAGAAGGTAGGGACCGCCCTGTCCGCCAACGGCGAGATCGCCGAGCCGTCCGCTCGTGCCTCTCAGCAGACTGCGCAGGATCCCGGGGTCAGCGACTCCGGCTACAACAAAACCGCCTTCACCCATTTACTCCGGACGGCCCCGCCGGTCCCGTCGTCGCCAGGGTTTTGGCGGACAAGCCGTCCCTACCTTTTCGGTGGCAAATGCGACGCGATCACTTTCGCGACGTGGTTGGCTTGAGCGGCGATTCCTGCGGGTTTGAAGTGAACGTTGCCGGGTTGCTCATACGGCAGCGAAACCGTGCGTAGATCGGTGATCGCGATCGCAGGATGATCAGCCAAAACCGCCCGTGCGGCCGCATTGTAGCTCAATTCACTTTCCTCGAATCGTCCATTCGATCCGGGGGGCACTTTGGTGGTGAGGGCAAAGATGAGTTTTGCTTTGGGCGCGGTCTCACGGAGGTGAGCGATAATGCCGCGTAGGTTGGCCATATACTCCTGCACCGTCGCCACCAACTGACCGTTCTCCATATCCAATTTCTCGCGATCATTGACATACTTCAGATCGTGCAGACCGACGTTGATGTGAATCACGTCCCATTCGAAGTCCCAACGATCCTCGAGATCAACCGCGCGCATGGTCGACTCTAGCCGATCAAACTTCGCGATGAACGAGGCCGAAAATCCGCCATTGAGATGAATACGGTAGACATTGGCGCGATCCACGAGGGTCTCCCGCACTCCCTGGGTATATCCGATAGAAATGGAATCTCCGTAAATAAGAACGTTGGGCAAATCGGACTGATTCTCAACGTAGCCAAAGACCTCCCGTTCCCCCAACTTACCTGTAAGCTCAGCCCAAGCAGCTTGCGCCGTGTCCGCCTGAGCCGAGGTTGCTAAAATTACTCCCACCAGTCCGCTCGCTAAGAGTCTTGAAAAATTAGTCATAAGCGGAGCGAAACGAACTTCGGGGGCTGAGTCAGCCTTGAACTACTCCACCAGTTCGAGCGTCACGGATTTCACAAACGCGAGGTAATCCTTCGCGATGGTAAGCGGCGCAATTTCGATGGAATGAGCCCCCGGCTCGGCGATATCGAGGGTGCCCAATTCGTGTTCTTGGAAGGTCCAAAGATTGTTGTGCCGCTCATGGGCATCGAAGGTCTGACGCTGCACCTCCAGCAAATCACCATTCCAATCAGCCGTGCCGCGGACGACACCGTTAAACGTCGCGAGATCACCGATCTTCAGGGCAAACTCACTGCCAGCCTGTAGATTCTGTGCAGAGTATTCAATCAACACCCGATATTTACCGGGAGTGCGCAGGAGAAAATTCCAGCCGATGCGATCACTGGAAGTTTTAATATCCTGTACAAAATTCCCTTTGCGGGTCGCCGTGCCGTAATTGTAGCTGGCGTTCTCGCCCTCCACCTGGGCAATGGCGGTAGAGAATTTCATACTCTCCCCCCGTGTCTGGCGGAAGGTATTATGCACTTTCGGTGCCTCCGACAGCTCCAATACGACGACCGACGAGACGGCATTCGGTGCGTGCTTGCCGACCGTGATCGACTTTCCGTCATCGAAGCCGCGAACGGCGAGCGACTTCATTTTAGTATCCTCGAGGAGGTAAGCTTTCTTCACCCCGGACTGAAGTCCCGGCACGATCAGTTTACCATCCGTCGGCCAATCGAAGACGTGCAGATAAAGTTTACCCTTAGCCGTGGTCGACCAACCCCAGGGTAGATCCACAAAGAGAGACCGGTCGGTGCCATAGATGCTCTCACCGTTGGCCTCCATCCAAGTGCCGATGCCGGATAAGGCATCATATTCGGTTTGGGACAACTCGCCATCCGGACGCGGTCCGACATTCATCAAGAAGTTGCCGCCTTTAGCCGCGATCTCGATGAGCATGCGGGTGAGCACTTCCGGTGATTTGGCCGTGACGTGATCACCTTTATACCAAAACCCGCGTTCGTTGGTGATGGTGATATTCGACTCCCAAAAGCCGGGAAGCCCCGTGGCGGGCACCTGCTGTTCCGGCGTGTAGAAACCACCAAATTTATCGGTGCCACGGTCGTTAAAAATGAGGTCCGGCTGCAACGATTTCATCATCTCGATTAACTCGAGAACATCTTTTCGTACCACCGGATGTTCGAAGACTTTGTCTCCGGTGCCCCCGGTTGGCCAATGAATGTCATACCACAGAATATCAATCTTGCCGTAGTTCGTCAGCAGCTCCCGCACTTGGTTCTTTTGAAACTCCGCAAACCGATGCCACGACTCCGGGTCGGAATCGATCCGGCTCTCGTCATACTCCCAATGATCACGCGCAAAATACTTCCCGTCCGGATGATGCCAATCGATGTGCGAATAATAGAGGCCAACCGCCAGCCCTTCCGCCCGAAACGCTTCAACGATCGCTTTGGTCAAATCCGCATTGGCATTGGTGTGATAAGGCACAATCGGATTAGTCGTTTTAAAATCCGAAAGCTGCGTATCGTAGTTATTCACCCCGTCGTGGTGCTTCACCACGAACACGACATACTTCATGCCCGCGGCCTTCGCGGCCTTGGCCCATTTGGTCGGATTAAATTCGGTGGGATTAAACGTCTCCCACAGGTCGAAACTCTTACTGCCCTCCTCCTTCGACTCTTCGTTGACCATCTTCCAAATGTAGCCGACTTCCCGCTGCGCCCATGGGCCCCAGTGGATAAAGAGACCAAAACGCCAGTCATTCCACTCTTCAAGACGTTCTGGATTTACATAAAGTTCCGACTCTTCCACCGCGGCAGTCGACAATGGCATTGAGGCGACCGAAAGGGTCAGACTGGCGGAAAAAATGAAGCGAGTAACGCGAGAAAAAATCATCTTAAAACATGAATTGGAGTTGAGGTATCTGCGGAGGTCTTAAACCAAAAAACGGCGGGCCGCGCAAGCGACCTTCCCAGCCTGCTGCTTGAAGCTGGCGTTCGGGAGATTTTTATACGATCGCTGCTAAAGCTACTTCTCAATTTAGGTAAAAAATTCTATCCGAAGGAGAGAGTGAACAGACTAAAAGAACAAACCCCCTCCGGCATTAACCGAAGGGGGTTCGCTTGAACTACAAGCTACGATAGAACTACAAATCTAAAGAGACTGAGAAAAGAAACGTTCTCGCTTCGTTGGTCGCCGCTCTGGAGCGGACATAGAACGTGTCCGTCGCATTATCGACGTTGATCCCGTAAGTTACGGGTTGCTCACCGATCATGGTTGGGTAGCGAGCAAACAGATTGACTTCGGTATAACCATCTTCGGTTACAAAGCGGTTGGCGATATTACCGAACTGTTGAATCGGTCCTTCAGCATGGACTACGCCACCGCCAATCCGGAGTCCTTTCAATGGGCCATCATCAACCGTGTAGTTGGTGAAAAGCGTGAAACGGTGAGGTGTAGCACCTTCTAAGCGAAGGCCAGTTGCGACATCACCGACAACTACTGCATCGATCCAGCTGTAAGCTGCTACAATGTTCCAGTTTTCCGTCGGATTGTAGAATAGCTCGAGCTCGATTCCCTCACTTTCGTCACTGGTCACTGATTGGTCTGACAAAAAGGTCACAGGATTGAAGTCCCGCCGAACAACGTTATCTTTTTGAATATTAAACGCCGCGATCGACCCACTGAGTTTCCCATCGAATAGATCGGTGAATTTGAGTCCGAATTCGATGGCATCACTGGTTTGTGGCCCGATCAGTTCTCCCGTATCTGGATTTGCCCCACTTTGCGGCTCGAAAGCATCAGCTACATTGGCAAAGAAGTTCACTTTCTCATTGATGCGATACACGCCACCGAGTTGGAAATTCGTGTCATTACCTTTGAGGGAAGCGTTGGGAATACCTCCTAGTAAGGTAGATCTTTGGGTGAAATCAATGTGACGAATACCGGCGAGGATATTGAGGCGATCTTCCATGAAGTAGATGTTATCGGTAACATAGAATGTATCGATGTCCGTAAAGGTGCGGTCATTCTGATTATTACGTGACGCAAATGACCTTAACTCTGACGGGCTAGGAACATCATCTTTCCAGATCTCCACCCCGTTAAGAATATCGTCTTGGTATAGAAAATGTCGGAAGACTTTTCCAGTTCTTGCGCTAATATCATCGAGGATTGCTCTTTCTCCTGCATTGCCGCCTCGCAGACGGTAACTGCCCAGACCACCTGCAACGGTTTCAGCTTTGCGGTAACCAAGGAGAAGCTGGTGCCTCACGTCTCCCGTTTGGAAACCAATGATGTCATTAAGGGTATGAACTTCGTCGCGAGTTCTACTGTTTTGCCACGTGTTATTTGAATCTGAAATTTTGTTCCCAGGATCAGCGGAGTTGGGACTGAAGGTGTTAAATTCACGGAAACTTACCGTCTGGTCCGTATCATGGATAGTGCCCTTGTATTGGATATTGTGGGTATCGCTGAACGAGTGACGAAGCCCAACCGTGAGGAAATTGTTGTCGGAATCAAATATGTTCCCAGCAGTGGAAGATACATATTCTTTAGGAATAAAAGAGTTATTGTAACGGGTGTTACTTTCATTAACTCCGTCTACGTTGTCTACTGTATCTCCATCTCCATTCAAGTCAGTGGGGGTCCTTTCAAATGACCAAGTAGCCCGCTGCGAAGGAAACCCTTTCTGTTGGTTGTCCCCAACCATGAACGAACCTTGAGTATTCTCGGTAAAATCGTAGGTTCCCGATAGTCCAAGAAATACTGTTTCTTGGCCATCGACCCACCGCCAACCCTCGTGGTCTTTGTAATCTGCGAGGAAACGTAATCCCAATTTGTTGTTCTTCGAACGAGCCGTGTAATCCATCTTTGCGCCTATGCGTGCATTGGTGCCAGCGCTGAATGAAACAGTTCCTCCTTCTTTTAGATTAGGTGCTTTGGTGATTACATTAATCAATCCTCCAGGATCCGATTGCCCATACAGGGTATTGGGGCCTTTGACGACTTCGATTCTGTCGATCATTTGAGGCGGGATATACAGTCCGCCGGTTACACCATCGACCAAAAGATTCCGATTACGAAATCCGCGAATGGAAAACGAAGATGGGCGGCTGGCACCCAAATTATTCCGGGTCGTTTGGGTGATGGAGGAATTGTAATCCAATGCCTCGGTGAAATCGCCGATCAGACTATCGTCGAGGAATTCAGAGGTGATGACGTTGATCGACATAGGCACGTTCTTCAGAGAAGTCCGCATACCTGTGCCGGAAATGGTAACGGTCGAACCATAACCACCTTCTACTTCTTCAACGGAAAAAGGACTCAGTTCGATGACATCATCGTCCGTTCCATCCTGAGCGAACAGGGTTGAAGCGAAAGAAGCTAAAACGACCGTGAAGGTCGTGCGTATAAATCTTGCGTGGCCATTGGTGGCGACACGCGTAGCCGACGGGCTAAACAATGCTTTCATAATTTCAGATGTTTGGAGGGGCTTGGTATTAATTCGCCTTGGTAAACGAAAATAAAAGTTGATGCGATGAACCCTTAAATTACGACGCGTTCAGGGGTTAATCATTTAACCGTTTAAATCCCTATTCGAACAAACTCCTTTTTTAGAAAACGCGTCGTTTAATTGAGAAATTAGCCGCAATAAATATGCAGATCAAACCGAGCAGTATAGGGTTAAGCACCTATATTAGATCAAAAAATCTACCGCTCAGATTCCTGCTACACCCCACGGTGAAAACAGCCACACGACCGCTACGATCAGAATGAGTAGTGACGTGAGTGATACACGATAAAGTCGCTTTTCTCCCGGCGTCATGATCGCCTCATTCGGCTGACTGGTGGCGCGAATTGCGGCAGCCTGGGGCACGGGATTAGCTGCGCGCAAGGACCACATCACGACAGCGCAAACGACCGTGATTACCACGCCAATATTAAGTGAACTGCGGAAGTAATCGGGTAACGTATCCAAAATATCTAGACGGCCTAGCATCCAGAACGCAACCACCCCCAGCACCGCACCGGTGGTAAGCGTCGCCACCGCGCCGCGACTGGTCGCCCGTTGCGAAAAAATCCCAAATACCACACAGATAAATACCGGTGGTGCGAGCAGTGACCAGATTCTAACCAGATAACCAAATACGCCCTGAAAACTCTTAATACTGGGAGCGAGTAACGTGCAGATGATCAGGATACTGATCATCACCATTCGACCCATACGCACCTTGCGCTTTTCGGTCATCTTGGGTCGCCACTTTCCGATAAAATCGAAGACCACCATCGCCGAGGAAGCGGAGAGACCAGCGGCCACGGTGCCTAAGATCGCCGCTAAGAGGCCCGCCATCACCAAGCCCACAAATCCAGTCGGAACGTATTCTGTGATTAAGCGGGTGTAGGCTTGATCGGGATGCGCCAAACCAGGAATCAGTTTCGCGGCGACCACACCTGGCGCAGCGATAATAAAAAGCGCGAGAACCTTCAAGAAGCCGCCAAATACGGCTCCCATTTTGGAGTGAAATAGACTTTTAGCAGATAACGCCCGCTGGACGTAGTCATGATCGGTGCAATGACCATGCACGCCCAAAATCGTGGCACCCGTGATGAGGGGCAGCCAACCAAACGCGTGGGTCCAAGGCTTGATGATTGACCACGGATTTTCTGTCGCCCCCTCCGGCAAAGCCAACACTTCCCCTATCCCACCCGCCGCTTGGACAGACAAGACCAGCGTCAATGCGCCTCCCAGCACCAACAAAGACGCCTGCATCATATCGACCCAGAGAATCGAGCGAAGGCCACCAAGGATGGTGTAGAGACCCGCCGCCATCGCGATCACGACTACCGCAATATTGAAGTGGAAAGCAGAGGTCCAGCCCAACAAATCATTGATCACCGTCGCACCCGCATAAAGCGCCGTCACGATGTTGGCGGCCAAGATCATGACAATGTTGATGGCGGCTACAAAGAGCCGAGAACTGCTGTTATAACGACGCTCAAAAAACTCCGGAGCCGTGCGTAGTCTCAACCCAAGATAGACTTCGACAAAAAACACGGCGAGAAAAACGAAACACATCGCCCCCACCATCTGAAACGCGCCCGCCGCGATGCCGATCGTGTAAGCCAGTCCGGCTTGCCCCACAAATTGCTGACTCGAAATATTGGCGGAAAACAACGATGCGCCTATCATCGGCCAAGATGCCGATCTGTCCGCCAAAAATAGATCTTCACCCGACTTCACCTTGCGCCGTCCGATCCACAGACCAAACGCCACCGTGAGAACAAAATACCCGAGGACGATTACGATATCCAGGGTGCCAATACGTAGAGTATCCATGACTAGGTGGCTTGAGGTTGTTGGGTTAGATCAAGCGGCATCCAGCGATCACCGTTGCTTTGCTGCCAAGCAACGAGTCGCTCTCGGAGAGATTGGAGGCGTGATTGGTTTTCGGTATCCGCAGCGACGTCGTGCAATTCAGCGGGATCCGTCTGCAAGTCGAACAACTCAGTGCGGCTCTCCCCATCCACCCGATATTCGATCAGTTTCCAGCGGTCGGTCTTGAGCATACGTTGGCAATCTTTGTAGACCGAAACGACTTCATCTCGCGTCGACGATGTATCCTTAAACTGCGGCACCAAACTGCGACTCTCTATCGCTGCCGGTGAATCTACGCCTGCGAGGTCGAGCAACGTGGCAAAGACGTCATACGAGTAATTCAGTCCCGAACAATCGCGTCCCTCCGGCACGCCCGGACCAGCCATAATAAACGGCACCCTCGTGCTGTGTTCGTAAAGATTCTGCTTCCCCAGCAGCCCGTGATTACCGAGCGAAAGACCGTGGTCGCCGATGTAGACAACCACCGTGTTTTCGGCTTCACCGGATTCGTCCAAAGCCTTGAGCACGCGACCAATCTGATCGTCCTGATGCGTAATCATACCGTAGTAGCCCGCCAGATGCTCGCGAAGCGTATTCTCTTGGAGGGGCTTCGATGCCAGTCGCTCGTCGCGGATATCAAGCTCGCCATTATCGAACTTGGGCTCAGCGCAAAACGCATCCGGTAGCGGTATTTCGGCCGCTTTATACGGTTCGAGAAAAGACTCTGGGGGCGTGCGTGGGTCGTGCGGCGACGTCAGGGACAACCATGCAAAGAACGGCGCATCCGAGGATCGATCCCGCAAGTAATCAGCCATCGACTCGCAAAACAATTCCGTCGAGAACCCAGGTTCAATTTCGGGCGTTTCACCGCGCTCAAAAGCAGCTCGGTCATCGACCAATGGCACCGCTTCATGTGCACACATTCCACCGTTAAAAATCCGGTTAGCTTGTTTAAACGACCGCAAAAATGACTCCCGATCATTATGCCACTTGCCGGTAAAAAAGGTATCGTAGCCCGACTCACCCAGCAATTCGGGCAAGGTCGATGCTTCGGGGGCTATCGTTACGATGGCTTCCTTTCCGCTCATCGGCCGGGGATCGCAGTTTGACCCGACTACTCCACGACCAGTCAGCAAACACGCCCGGGCCGGTGAACAAATCGCTGACACCATACTACCAGCATGAGTCATCTGACTAAAACGCACCCCGCGTTGAACCAGTCCGTCGAGAACTGGGGTCTTAACCACGGGATGTCCTGCCACCCCAAGCGCATCCGCCTGATGGTCATCAGTGATTACAAAAAGAAAATTGGGGCATCGTTGGGGGGCTGAAGCGCACATGAGGGTAATCTCGCCGAGCGGTGGCGGGGGCAGACAAAGGAGCCCAAGGGCCGACGGCAATCAACGAACAGACTGTTAAATCAGTTAAGCATCTCGAACTGAATTTACGGCGGCTCAACTGTTCAACCGGGTGGAGCGTTGCCTCACAGTTCAGAATTTGACTGCTTCAAATATGCTCCGCCCCGCTTTTCGCTTTATTCGTAATTCCATTTCTTCCTCAGTTGCCCGGGTTGTTTTTCTGCTGGGATTAAGTTTCAGCCCGCTCGCCGTCGCCGACCGTCCCAACATATTGTGGATTATGTCCGACGATCACGCTCGCCAAGCGGTGGGCGCCTACGGAGGGCGGCTGGCGCCGCTCAACCCCACCCCGACCATCGACCGGCTCGCTCGTGAGGGCATCCGCTTCGACAACGTGTTTTGCTCGAACTCCATCTGCACGCCCAGCCGCGCCACGCTGCTGTCGGGCCAATATTCACACGTCAATGGGGTGCGCACGCTCTCCGACCCGATCGCGCCGGAGCGCGTCGTGCTGCCCCACGTGATGTCGGAACTCGGCTATCAAACCGCCATGATCGGGAAGTGGCACCTTCACGTCGAACCGACCGGCTTCGACTACTACTGCGTGCTTCCCGGCCAAGGCACCTATTTCAATCCGGAGTTCTTCGACCAAAACGCCGGCAAATGGCCCGACAATCGCCGCCAAATGATCGGAAAAGTTCTCGGTAAAGCTGACGCCGCCCTGCACGCCGACGACGCGATTACCGATATTTCCCTCAACTGGCTGAGCGACCGCGATACCTCCAAACCCTTTTTCCTCATGCACCACTTCAAATCACCGCATGGAAATTGGGAAAACCCCGAGAGCACCGACTTTCTCTACGAAAACACCTACATCCCCGAACCACATACGCTGCGCACCGGGCCTGTCACCGGTTCGCCTGGCACCGAAGGACTCGGCTCCTCCATCGGGAAACGAAATTTGAAGCGCAACATCGGCATGCAAATGCGAGTTGACCAAGACATGGAGGCCGAGGCCTACGAGACCGCAGCCTACCAACGCTACCTTAAAAAATATCTCCGCTGTGTGCGCGGAGTGGACAACAACATCGCGCGCCTCATCGACCATCTCGAATCCACCGGGGAACTCGACAATACCATCATTCTTTACACCTCCGACCAAGGCCAACTCACCGGAGAACATGATTATTACGATAAACGTTGGATGTATGAGGAATCACTCAGCATGCCATTCATCGTGCGTTACCCGCCCGCCATCAAAGCAGGCCTCACCAGTGATGCGATGATCACCAATGTCGATTTTGCCCCCACCCTCATCGAGCTCGCGGGAGGAAAGGCCCCCGAGAGCATGCAAGGGCATAGCTTTAAGACCATGATCCACGGCGGTGACACCCCTGACGATTGGCGCGAAGCGGTCTACTATCGTTATTGGATGCAGCTCGCCCACCACTATGTGCCGGCGCACTACGGTATCCGCACCGCGGACTACAAATTGATTTTCTACTACGGTCTACCGCTCGATGCCACTGATGCCGTGCAGGAGAAGTCGACGCCTGGCTGGCAGTTCTTCGACCTTCACAGCGACCCTGACGAAACCATCGACCTGTATCGTGACCCCAATTTCTCCGCGACTATCGCGTCACTCAAAGATCAGTTGCTCGCCCTCAAGGCCGAAGTTGGCGACACCGACGAAGGTTACCCCGAGTTGATGGCCGTGCGCGACCAAGTCTGGTAAAGGTCGATCAGTAAACTCAGCGGACCGGGATGGATAGCGGCTCGGGATTAAGCAACATGATCCCGATTGCGATGGCGTAAACCGTCAGGCCGACGAACACCCCTGCACTTCCTAAGCGGTAGGCACGGGTTTTGTTATTTCGGCTGGTCAATACCTGCACCAGCATCTGCTCCAGATCGACTTTCAGGCAACGGCTGACCACCCACTCCACTTTCAGCACCCGTAGGAAAACGGAAAGACAAGAGGCCAGGATAATAACCAAACCCGAAATGATGCTCACCTGCGCGATCACGTTAGTCCCGGCGATCAATCGACCCGAAAATCCCGTTGTGGTGACCGCCACCGCCGCAAAGCCGATGACCACCTGCGCCCGCATGTGGATCGCGTTGAGCTGACGTTCGACCAGCGCCAACGCGGCGGGTCCGTCATTCCCAAAAAATCGTTTCAATCCGGAAGCCTCTTCCTCAATCGTGCATTTAATCGGCTCTGCCATATGAATAGATGTGCCGCAAACCACCCTTTCCGTCAATCGCCGCAGAAGACCTGATCAATATTGCGCCACAGGTTCGACCGCACTTACTGGCAAGATCGTGTCACCACACTTCGATCAACTTTTTGCCCGCTACCCTAGCCTCCTGCCTTGCCAGACCGACATTGAGGCAGCGTTTCGAATCCTGAAAACCAGTTTCGCCGACGGTGGCCAACTCCTCCTCGCGGGCAATGGTGGGAGTGCCGCCGATGCCGATCACATCGCCGGTGAGCTGCTCAAAGGGTTTGTGCGGCCCCGACTCGTCGACCTCCCCGACGACGGCACCCTGGATCCAGCCCTGCAAAAGCTCCAGGGCGGTTTGCCCGCCATCCCTCTCACGGGATTCCCGGCCCTCCGCACCGCCGTGGCCAACGACACGTCTCCCGATCTCGAATTTGCCCAGCTCGTCTGGGCGCTGGGCCGGCCGGGTGATGTGGTTCTCGGCATCTCGTGCTCCGGCAACGCTCGCAACGTCCTGCTCGCGCTCCAAGCGGCACGCCTACGGGGCCTGAAGACCATGCTACTCACCGGCGCCACTCCCGGAAAATGCAGCCCGCATGCCGATATCTGTATTCGAGCACCCGATACGGAGACCTTTCGAATTCAAGAGCTGCATCTCCCCATCTATCACGCGCTATGCCTCGCCCTTGAGGATCACTTTTTCAGTTCCGAGGCGGAATGAAATTTCAGTCAAATATCGCGTAAATAATTCGCACAAGAATTGTCAGACGGCACATCGCGCGTCTAAGAATAACTCCCCTTCTCCACTTTCCTCTCCCCTCTATTTATGAAAGACAAAAAAATCGGACTCGTTGGCCTCGGCCGCATGGGCGGCAACATGGCACGTTGCCTCAGTGACAAAGGCTACAATGTAGCCGCTGTTTACGACCTCAATAGCGAGGTGGCCGCCTCCCTCGCCACCGAAGTGAAAGCCACCGCCTGCGCTAATCTCGCCGCGGTTACCGCTGCCTCCGAAATCGTTCTCACTATTGTGACCAATGACGCCGCGATGGAATCCATCTTCTTCGGCGAAGACAACCTGCTCAAGGGTGCCGAAGGTCGCGTATTCATCAACTGCGCCACCCTGACCCCGGCCATCCACGGCCGCGTCGGCGCTGCTGCGACCGATGCTGGCGCCTCAAGTTTGGAGGCCTGCATGGCCTCCAGCATACCCCAGGCCCGCAACGGCGAACTTTTCCTCATGGTCGGCGGCGACGAAACTGTTTTCGAAAGCACCAAGCCGCTGCTCGACGATCTCAGCGAAGCCCTCCACTTCGTCGGCCCAGCTGGCAAAGCCTCCGAGGTCAAAGCGCTGGTAAACATGGTCATGAATATCAACACCGCTGCCCTCGCCGAAGGATTAGGCCTCGGCAAAGCCCTCGGACTTGATCTCGAGATGTTGCTTAAAATCCTCGGCCAAACCGGTGCCCGTTCCCGGGTTCTCGAAACCGATGGCGAAGATATGGTGGCCCGCGATCACGAGTGTTATTTCTCCGCCGAACATGCCGCCAAAGATTCCGGCATCGCTTTGAAACTCGCCGAAGCCCAAGGCATTCCCACGCCTCTCGCCCAAGCCACCTTCGATCAATACACGAAGATGACTGCCATGGGACTCGGTGAACTGGACAAATCCGGCGTCGCTGAACTGACTTTCAAAGGCCGCGCCTTGAGCTAAAGGGCTCAGGTCGAGCATAAAGTCAGACCCACCGGTGGCTTACGTATGGAGACCATGGATCAGGCGCTATCCTCAATCCTCCTTCTCGTTACTCCCCCCCCAGAAAACACGACTTTCAGGGGATGAAACTCTCGGACTGGATGCGGCGATTTTTTCGCCCAGGGAACCGAGATGCCGCTAACGAGGCATTGGTCACCTTGCTACTCGCTGCGCGAGAAGACGAGAATCTCAGAAAGAAGATATCGAGCCTGATTCGTTTGCCCGATGTTCAGCGAGATTCACTGGTCATATCTGCGGTCGATGAAATGAAACTTAAGGGCGAGCCACCGGAAATCTGTGGTGCCTTTGCCATCCTCGCGACTTCCGACGGGGCAGCCGCAGCCCAAAAGGCTCTCAATCTAGTCTGACGCTCGAGGAGTCGGCCAACATAGCCCATTACCGAGAAAAAACTGCCCAGGATCGGCGGCCTCCGTTCTTGTGCTACGCCGGTGCTTCGCCGCATAACTGAGGTTGCGCCCACCCATGTCTGATCCCGTCTCCGCCATTGCCGTCTCCAACCTGGTAAAAAACTACGCCGGGGTGACGGCTGTCAGTAACATCAGTTTTAACGTCGCCCAGGGTGAAATCCTCGGATTTCTCGGCCCCAATGGCGCCGGAAAGTCCACCACCATGCGAATTCTCACGGGTTTTCTGCCGGCGACATCCGGGCAAGTCGAAATCTGTGGTCATTCCGTCGCGACCGAATCCGCCGCTGTGAAACGCCTCATCGGTTACATGCCGGAGAACAATCCCCTGCCCGAGGATATGCGGGTTTCGGAATACCTCTACTACCGCGGCCGCCTCAAGGAGATGACCCGCAAGCAGCTCGGCCCTCGGATCGATGAGTTGTTGGAGTTGTGCGACCTCAAACGCGTGCGTCACCGCATCATCGGCAAACTCTCCAAGGGATTCCGCCAACGGATCGGAATCGCCGAGGCTATCCTGGCCGAACCACCCGTGATCATCATGGACGAGCCCACCATCGGGCTCGATCCTCACCAAATTCTCATCGTCCGGGATCTTATCTCCCGTTTGCGCGGTCGTATGACTGTGATCATTTCCTCCCATATTCTGCCTGAGATCGAGATGACCTGCGACCGCGTGCTGATCATCAACCAAGGTCGGGTCGTCGCAGCGGGCGAACCAGCCGCCCTCAAACGCGAACTCCTAGGCCGCGCGCGCTACGAAGTGGATATCGTCGCCGAGAGTGCCGATGTCGCGGGCCTGATCGCCACGATCGACCCTTCGCTCGAGATCACCAGCGAAACGATGCCCGATGCGGAAGGGTTCCGCACCATCGAGTTGAGCACCGATGAAGATTCGGATTTCAGCGAAACGCTTCTGCGTCACTTCGCCGCCGATGATCGGTGCCGCCTACGTGGTCTGAGTCGCGCCAGTCCTACCCTCGAAGACGTGTTCCTCGCCGCCACCAAGCGGAGCTGGGATGTCGTGGATCGAGCTGGCGCCAAATCTGAAATCGTAAATCCGAAATCGTAAATCCCGATGCGCCATTTTCTGACCATTCTCGGCCACGAGGTCCGCATGTTGCTGGTGAGCCCCAGCACCTACATTGCAGCCGTAACGTTTCTCGCCTTCATGGGGTTTATCTTCGCGGGTATTTTGGCGGAATTTTCCTCCACGCCGCAGCAGAACTCACCCGCCGTGGCATTCTTCGAACTCTTTTGGGTGCCCGTCATCTTCATCGTGCCTCTTCTCACCATGAAAAGCATCTCCGAAGAGCGCCGGCTCGGCACCTTGGAGACCCTACTCACCACCCCCATTTCCACCGGCGAAGTGGTGCTGGGTAAATACGGCGCGGCTTACTTACTCTATCTGTCTTTGTGGGCGTCCACCGCCGGATTGTTCTACATCCTACATCGATTCACCCAAGACTCCTTCCTGCTCGATCTCGGGCCACTCATCGGCGGCTATCTGTTCATCGCTGTATCGGGCCTGCTATTTGTCGCGCTGGGGATCTTCGCGAGCTCACTTTCCCGCAACCAAGCCGTCGCAGGAATCTTCGGCGTCGTCATGCTTTTCGGCCTCATCATTGGCACCCAACTTCTGGCCGGACTGGCCACCCTCAACCTCGAGTCTTTCGCTACCCTTAAATCAAGTGTCGAATATGCCCAAGTATTTCAGCACCTCGATGATTTCAGTCGCGGAATCGTTGATACGCGACAACTGCTGTTCTACGTGAGCGGAGCGAGCCTTACCCTAATTTTGAGCGTCCTCGGTTTAGAGGCCAAGTTGTTGCACAGCTGATCATGGCTATTCGACATTCCTTCGCTTTCGCTCGCTGGACGAGGACCCTTAATCTGGTCCTGCAAGCCTTCCTTTTACTGACGTTCTTTGGTGGCCTCAATTATCTGGCGCTCAACTACGGCTGGCGCTGGGACCTCACGAACCACCGACGCCACACGCTTTCGGAAGAGACCCAGGCTTACCTCCGATCGCTGGAGCAACCGGTGAAGCTGATCATCACGACCAACCTCAATACGAGTGACCCTGATGCCAATCAGGCCTTTCGCGACATCCGTGGCCTGCTGGACGAATACGCCACCGCCACCAAGGGTAAAAAAACTGCCGGCAAAATCCTCGTCGAAAACCTCGACGTTTATCGCAACCAACTCCGAGCCGAGGCACTCGGGATCGACGACACCAATATCGTCGTAGCGATCTGTAACGACCGCACCACGGTCATCCCATGGGCCGACTTCTATGAAACCCGTAAACGCGTAGCAGTCGCATTCAAGGGCGAACAGGTCGTCACCTCGGCCATTCTCAGTGTTTCAAACCCACAACGACCCAAGATCTATTTCCTCGCGGGTCACGGAGAAATGCGACCGACCGACGTCAATGCAGCTCGGGGAATTTCCGTGTTTGCCGACGAATTGCGCCAACGAAACCTACAGGTCGAATCGATCGATCTTACGATGCAAAAGGAGGTCCCGCAAGATGCCGATCTCTTAGTTATAGCGGCCCCCCAAGGCCGCTTCGACCCCTTCGAAGTCGAGTTGCTTCGGCGCTACTTAAGCGAAAGCGCGGGACGCATCTTGGTTATGCTCCCACCCGCCATTAATCACGGGCTCGACGATCTACTCTACGATTGGGGCCTCGTCGCCGATGATGTGGTGGTGCTCGAACCCGACCCAGCCCATGTCACCGAGGCCGCCGAGTTGCGCATCAGCGCCTTCGCCCCCCATCCTATCACGCAATCCCTCATCGATAACCAATTGGCCGGCTACCTTGGGCTCACCCGGGTGGTGCGTCCCGACCCGGGACGCCCCTTGGATAATGCGCTACGCATCGATGTGCTCGCCGCGACCTCGGAAACCGCTTGGGGCGAACGCGACTACCGTGCCACCAGCGCGAGCTATAACCCCGGGATCGACTTGCAAGGGCTCGCCGGTTTCGAACCGCTCGGTCGCCTGGGTGTCGCAGTCGCCTCAGAACGGGTTACGCCACCGAAGGATCTTCCTTTCAGCGTGCGCGGTGGCCGCATCGTCTTATTCGGCAATGCTGATTTCGCCGCCAACGCTCGTATCGTCGCTCCCGGCAACCTCACCCTCGCACTCAACGCCATCGAGTGGTGCGTCGATCGCGATGTGCAGATCAACACCGTACCTCGTCCTATCGAGCGCTACCAAATCAACCTGAGCAAAGCTGACCTCGCAAAGTTACGCATTAGCCTGCTCGTCATCCTTCCGGGACTCGCTGCTTTGTTTGGCACCGTCGTTTATTGGACCCGACGCTCCTAGTCCCACCGCCGCACCAAATCCTTCCGTCATGCGCACTAAGATTACGCTCTTCCTCCTGCTCCTCAACGTCGTGCTGTTCTTCTTCATCTTTGGCGTGGAGAGAAAGTGGCGGACCGAAATACTCATTGATGAAGCCAAGTCCCGAGTCCTCGGACCTGAGGCGGCCAATATTCAGACCTTAAAGATTTCCGGCGACAGTCTTGCCGAGTCGGTCCAATTGGAGCGGAACGGTGACAGTTGGCGCATCACTTCCCCCTACGAATGGCCCGCTAATCCCCACGCCGTAAGCCGCATTGTCAACGAGCTGCAATTCCTCGAGCACTACACCAGTTTCGCGGTGGATAATCTCAGTGCCACCGACCTCTCCCTCGTCGACTACGGTTTGGATAACCCCAAGCTGACCGTGAGTTTCCGCTCCGGTAGCGGCGAAAACGCCATCGAAACTTCTCTGGCGATCGGCGATACCACCAAGATCGGTCAACGGCTTTACGTGCTTTCCCCCGATAGCACCCGCGTGCACGTCGTGCCAGACACCCTCGCCAACAGTCTTTCCCTCGACCTCGAACAACTTCGCACCAACGCCTGCTTCACCATCCCCGTTTTCGAAGTCCGTTCTTTGAATCTCCAAAATGACGGTCCGGCCAACGTGCGGGTGCGCTTGCGTCGCCAAAACAACCAATGGCAATTCGAGTCCCCCGTCGTCACTCGCGCTTCCAAGAGCCGCACCGAATCCACTCTCAGTGACATCGCCACCCTCCGAACATCAGACTTTCTCGGAGCCCCCTCGGAACAACCCGACCTCCTCACCACCTCGGGAACCAACACGCCCAGTCTGCGCATCACCCTCGAAGGTAACAATCGGCGCGAGTCCCTCTTACTCGGTAATGAAATCGATCCGCCGACCGCGATCAACCCCGACGACCCAAACTCCGAGCCTGTCGATCGGAAGTTTTATGCCCAAATGGAGGGCCGCGACGCCATCTTCACCGTCGTATTGCCTCAACGGCTTGCCACCAATCTGCGTAGCGCGCAAAGCGAGCTTCGCGAAAAAACCATTCTGGATCTCGAGGATCGCCGGATCGATGCAATCACCTTGGCCGACGATCTTGGCCAAGAGATAACGATCCAAAAACTGGATACCAACGACAGCAAAGCCACCGGCGTGATCAGTTCGTGGCAGGTCGTCGCCCGGGGGGCCGACGGGACTCTCCGGACAGATCCCGCCGATGCCGACGTGGTGGAACAAGAATTACTACGCACCCTTCGATTGCTGCGGGCCGAATCATTTGAACGAGATGTGCCGACCGATGCGGAGTTGGAGGACTGGGGCTTGAAGCGTCCCCGTCGCACCATCACCCTTTCTTTCCAGCCCGCCTTGGGCTCCACCACCGCCCCCGACCGCATCACCCTGCTCATCGGCACGGATCAAACTGGCGACGATGCCTACGCCAAAACAGGCCTCGAAACGTTCGTTTACGGCATCGACGAGGTGTTCTTGCGCAACACGCCACTCGACCCTCTGCACTACCGAGAACGCTTAGTGAGAGAACTTCCGGCCGGCGCTCGGATCACGGGCATCGAATTGCAAGATCTCAGCGCCAATGCGACTGACTTCGCCCACCAGCTGGTCGAAGAAGAAACGTGGGAGAGCGTAATCGCCACGCATCCCCCGGCTCAACAAGCGTCGCTTACCGCGCTGCTCGCCTCCCTCCGCACCCTACAATCTCAACGGATCGTGGCCGACGAATTCCGCGATACCGTGCGGGTCAACGGTCAGACATTGCCTTGGCGCTATCGGATGAACTTGAACCTCTCCCTCAGTGGTGACGGTGGCGAACAGGAGGAAGTGTTTACTCTATTCCTCGCCGACCGAGACGGCGGCGATCGTCAACTGGTGGGAGCGCCTGGTCTGAGTCTCATTTTCGAAGCGAATCACGAATTGATCGATGCGGTTTGGAACCTGACTTATGGGAATCGGGACCCCGGCTCCATCGAACTGACAACGCCGCCTGATTTGCCCGAGACCGACGCTTGAATTCTCCACCTTAACCTTCCGCCTTCCCGACCCGAACTCTACCGATCATGCCTGTTCCCCGCTGGTTGAACGCCTGTTGGCAAAGCACCCACTTTTTTGGGCGTTGTATGTTCGGGCTCATCCGGTGGATTTCGTGGATCTTGTTAGTCGTGCTCGCTGGACTTCAGGTTTTCATCCTCACCAAACATGAATTGGATGTTCCGCAATTCGTGCTGCGAGAAATCGAGAGTCGCTTGGGCCAGGCCGGCCTCCATGCCAAGTTCGGTCAATTCACATTTGATCCCACGGGGTGTCTACTCGTGCGCGACCTGCAGGTGAGCCTGCTCTCTTCAGATACGACCGTCTTACGCGCAAAGTCGATCGCCATGCAGGTCAATCCAGTCGCATTGTGGTTTCGCGAAATCGATCCTAGCGAAATTCGGATTTCGGGGGTCGACCTCCTCATCCCCGCGGCAATCTCACCCACTGGTCAGGCCGAGCCTATGGTAGCTGGTATCGATGCCCGTATTCGCCAAGGGGACTCCCCCCGCCTATTGCGGCTCGAAAATCTAACCGCCCAGGTGGGACCTGTCGCAGTGAGCGCATTCGGAGACTGCCTGCTTCCTGCCCGATCATCTGGACCTGCCGCCCCTTTTGACCAGTTTCTCGAGTCCTTCTCGAAAAACTATCTCAAGAAATGCCGCCTCATCAGCGAAACTCTCGCCAAATTACCCCAGATGGCGGGGGCCAAGTTAGAGTTGAGCCTGACTCCGCATCCCCGTTTTGGAGTCGCTACCGCGGTGCGAGCCAGCGTTGAGACATTGGAGCTTCAAATCACCACCGATCCAAAATCCCGTCTTCGGGTGCAGGACGCGATCGCCTTTGCCGACCTCTTTCCGGGCGGAGGAAATCGCATCGAACAGCTGTCACTGGAGGCTCGCGTGATCGATTGGCCCTCGCACGTGAGTGCGGGAAATTTGCAGGCAAATCTCACCGCCGCGTTTGAGCCCGAATCCCTCAACTTCAGCCCCCAAGACCTGACGTTAATCGCCGATCACATCATCGTGGCCGGGGTGAAAGTAGAGGGAGTCTCAGTCCAATCCACTCTCGCCGGAATTCCCGTGATTCAATCAACCGGCGTGGCTCAAATCGGCGGAGGCGTCTGGAGTTTCGCGACAGACTTAGATCTAACCGTCGGTGCGGGCCGCGTGTCACTCGAGGGAGAAGTCGGCGCCGGAACCCTCGATATCTTGGCCGACAAAATTGGATTCGATGTGCCATCGATCTTAAGTTGGCCCGAAAGGCCCTTCCTCCAAACTGAACTCATGCTCGGTCCCGGCGGGCGTCCGCTATCGGCCGAAGCGGACTTCTCAACCGGTCCGGTTACCGCCCGGTGGGTGCCGCTGGACGCGACAGCGGCTCACGTAACTTGGCAAAACGATCATCTTCGCGCCGATCAAATTCTGCTTCGACGCGGGGAAAGCGCGGCCTTTGGTAGTTATTATATGAATACGGATGATCTTGATTTCCGTTTTCTCCTCAACGGCCAGCTCTTGCCCAACGACATCAGCGGTTGGTTTCGGGACTGGTGGCCGAAGCTATTTGCGATGTTCGAATTCCCCAGCGCACCACCTCGCGCCAACGTGGAAGTAAGTGGGCGATGGAAAAAGCCGCTCGATACGGTCATTTTCATTTCTGCTGATGCCGACGATGCGGTGGTGAAAGACATCGCGATGCAGCGGATGCGCACCCGGCTATTCGTGCGACCGGGTTGGGTTGACGTGCTAAACTTTATCTCGGAACGCGAACCCGGCACCGTGCAGGGAAGCTTCGCTCGCCAATGGCGCCTGCCTGACAGCCGACGCTGGACGCGGTTGGAAATTCACGCCGCTGGTAGCAGTGATCTCTCCCCGGTGCCAAAACTCTTGAGCCGCAACGGAGCTGCCATCATCGAACCGTTCGATTTCACCAATCCAATAGAGATGCGGCTGGACGGTGAAATCACGCGCAGCGACTGGGATCAACCGGCGCAAGAAGACTTTGTATTGATCGGCAAATCAGAAGGCAATTGGCGGTTTAAAAAAATTCCGCTAGAAGACGTCGAATTCCAAGTAACTCGCCGCAACGAAAAGATTGAGGTCAATGACTTCACCACGGGGTTTGCCGGGGGTAAACTACAGGGGAAAGTTGAGCTTACGGGCGCAACCGGCGAAACCAAGCACCTCGCGTTTGATGTCAATCTGGAGGACGCATCGCTCGGTCACACGATACAAGACGTAGCCCAGTGGACGGCATCACGTCGGGGGGAAACCGCGGCAGATTCCACGAAATTCGAAACTCAATTGGCCGCAGGGAAACTCGCCATGGCTCTTTCTGCTGAAGGTCCTGCCGATGATCCATTTGCTCTTATCGGCGCCGGGAGTGCAGCGGTCACGCACCCTTATCTGGCCAACGTTAATCTACTCGGCGTGCTCTCGGGTCTGTTAAAACGAACGGTTTTAAATTTCTCTACCCTCCAGCTCAGCCACGCAAACGCGGACTTCACGCTGAATGGTCCCGAGGTCACTTTCCCCGATATAAAGATCTCGGGAGAACGGGGCGCACTCGACGCTAACGGGATTTATTCTCTCGATACTAAGGCTCTTAATTTTAATGCCCGGGTGCGTCCATTTGATGGTGGCGAGGGACTGCTCGATGCGGTATTTACCCCATTTTCATCCGCATTGGGGGTTAAATTAGGCGGAGTTCTGAGCAAACCCAATTGGACCTTCGTCTATGGACCGACCAATATACTGCGAAATCTTACTGGAGAAAATAATCGCCCTAAACCCTCTCCTTCGACGCCAGAATCACCTTCTTCAAACGGCCAACCGTCCGCCCCAATTCTCGAGCCGAATCCAGAGGTGTTGGTTCCCGAAGGTCAAAATTGAGACAATTCGTCCCATATCAAAGGTGATTGCCTCCCACTAAAACTCTGTTTCATATGAGGTATTAACCCTAATTAACGGTAAGAAAAGTCCATTCGCAATCGACTGGCCAAAACGAGTTTGTCTCGCCTTGGCTACCTCGTTGGTGCTTGCGACTCTGGTGCCATTATTTGGTTGTTTGACCAGTAGTTTACATCTGATTTCTCTAGGGGCTGAATCCGAGCCTATTCGGGCCAATACGGTGATTGGTGCGCTTCTTTAGGGCTCAGTTTTGATCGGAGTGGAGTTAGGGTTCCGGCGATTTGCGCTCTTGGCCATTTTCCCTACGGCAATCGGCGCGGTTACGTTGTTGCAGGATGCCACCGGCAGCGACTTCGGGCTCGACGAGCTGTTGTTCAATTACTTCCCGCTCACCGCTGGGGCGAACGACGGGCGCATGTCTCCCCCCGTTTCGGTAGCCCTCCTGCTCTCGAGTCTTCTCGTCATGAGTTTGGCGAGACCTCGAGTCGGCAAACGGCAAACGCTCGTTTTGGCACTCGTTGCCTCGATCGTCCTCTCGATGGGTGCGGCCAATTTGCTGGGCTACACGCTCGATCTGACTCTAGCCTACCGTTGGGGCTATTTGCACGATACTTCACCGCTCGCCGCCATCGCGGTCGCCTTGATGGGCATTGCTTTGCTCGCGCAACCTTGGCGAGAACACAACCTCACCGGCGCGGGGGCACCGAGTTGGTTGCCTCTTCCAGTCGTGGTGGGTTCCGCGACCATGACCCTCATCCTTTACATGGGCCTGGGGGACCAAGAACTGGTCCGATTACGGGATGCCACCAATCGAAGTGCCGTGAGTCTAGCACGAGAAGTGGAAGATTTGATGACGGCTCAGACCAACCAATTGGGCTATTTCGCGCGGGAATGGTCCCATGAAGAAAAGACGGCCGTGCTCAGAGGAATCGAAGCGGAATCATTCTTGCGCACCAATGGTGGAGGTCGAGCCGGCCAATCGCTCTCCCTGGTTTCTCTGCTGCCCGAGCTAAAAACCCGGGAAGTCTACCCGGCCGCAGGCAACGAACACCTCGCGAGCTTCGAACACAGCTCCAACCCCACCCGCGTCGCCGCCGTGCACCGCTCCCTTTCCACCTCTAGCGCTCCCGTCATTACGGGCACCCTCGATTTGGAACTCTATGGGCCCGGCTACGCGATCTACGTGCCGATGAAGCGCGGCAATCAACTTTGGGGCTTTCTCGTCGCTTCCCGGACCGACAATTTGGTGATGATCTCCACCCCTGATGGCAAAGTTGACTGGGTGAATGAGAGTTTCACACGCGTGATGGAATTCGATCTGGACGAAATCTACGGCAAGACACCCGACACATTCCTCCTCGGCCCGGAATCGCGTAAACGTGATGTCGTTCGCATCAAAGCGGCTATGGCTCGAGGCCAAGGTGTGACTTCAGACATCGTCAATTACTCCAAATCTGGCCGGAAGTATCACCTGCATTTGGAGATTCAACCGATCTACGGCGAGAACGGCGAAATCGAAACTTATATTGCGATCTTGGCCGACATCACGACCCGTGTCGCCACCGAGCACGCCCTACGTCTGGCCAAGACCGAGGCCGACCATGCCTCTCGCTCGAAGTCCGAGTTCCTGGCTTCCATGTCGCACGAAATCCGCACCCCGATGAACGGCGTGATTGGCATGACCAGCCTGTTGATGGATACCGCGCTGGATCCGAAACAACGGGATTTCGTCAATACCATCCGCACGTCGGGCGAAGCGCTGCTCACCATCATCAACGATATTCTCGATTTTTCGAAGATCGAATCGGGCAAGATGCACCTAGAGCAACTTCCGTTCGATTTGCCCAACTGTGTCGAAGAAGCCTTGGAACTATTCTCGATGCAGGCTTCGACCAAGAACCTCGATTTGGCCTACCTCATCGCGGAAGACGTTCCTCCGTGGATCATCGGCGATGTAACGCGCCTCCGTCAGATTCTCGTGAACTTGGTCAACAACGCCATCAAGTTCACCCTCAGGGGCAGCATCACCATCACCGTTCGCAAGAAACAACGTCCGCACTCGGGTAAAACCGACGAAAGTTACCAACTCGAGTTTACCATCGCCGATTCTGGCATCGGTATTCCGAAAGATCGCATCTCGCGACTCTTCAAAGCCTTTAGTCAGGTCGACTCCTCAACCACGCGTAAATACGGCGGAACTGGGCTGGGACTCGCGATCTGTCATCGCCTCACCGAAATCATGGGAGGATCGATTCATGCCGAAAGCAAGGAAGGCGAAGGCACTCAGTTCATCTTCGATATTTCGACATCTGCGGCCCACGCACTCAACGCGGACCCTGCTCCTTCATTGCCCAAAATGATCGCCGAGGCCCCTGTGCTGGTGGTCGAAGACAACGCGATTGGTCGTCAACACCTGCAAGAGTTCTTCCAAAATTGGCGAACCAAAGCGAACACTGCGAGCAGGGTAAACGAAACCGCTCAACTGCTGCAATCGGGCCGCGTGCATGGATTGGTCCTACTCGATCAAGATGTGATCAGCCAACCCGGTGGCGAAGAACTCCTCAAAGTAGTCGAAGAGAAGAAAATTCCGACCCTCGTTCTACTTTCACCCGGCCCTGAAGGGGCTCATATCAGGCTGAACCCGCCGAAGATTATTTCGATCAATAAACCAGTGAGAACCAACACTCTCATTCGACGGGTGCAGTCCCTCCTCGATGCCACCCCGGTGAACGTCGCGGTGAAACCGGTAGCTACGGCAAAATTAGCCGAAGAGTTCCCTCTCACCGTGCTCCTCGTAAAGGACAATCTGGTAAACCAAAAGGTGGCCGCCCGATTCCTTGATCGACTGGGTTACGAATCCGATATCGCCAACAACGGCCTCGAAGGATTCAACGCGGTTCAAAATAAAAAATACGATCTGGTTCTGATGGACTTACAGATGCCCGAAATGGACGGTTTCACCTCTTCACGGGAAATTCGCCAAAAAATCCCCGCCGAAGAACAGCCCAAAATCATCGCTCTCACCGCCAACGCCCTGCAAGGCGACCGTGAGCTTTGCCTCGAGGCAGGGATGGACGATTACATCACCAAACCCGTGAAAATCCACGAGCTCCGGGAAGTGATCCGCCGTCAATTTGCGGCAGTTCCCGGCAGAGAAGTCCCCACGGCTGAAGCTTAAGTGACCGCGCTCCGGCGCCTCAGCACAAGTTCCAGTCTACAGTTCGACTGTTTAACGTATAGTAGAGCTCGCTTTCTATTAACTCTGAAACACAACCTGCGACCTTTTAACCCCTCTATATCACCATGCGTCGCAATTCGAACACCCCGTCCCTCGGCCGCATCGCAGAACAAGCTGGCGTATCACGTGCCGCTGTCTCAATGTCGCTGCGTAACCACCCCAGAATACCCAGCTCCACTCGCGAACGTATTCAGAAAATCGCCAAAGAGTTGGGTTGGAAGCCCAACCCACTTCTAGCGGAGGCCATGAGCGCCATTCGCGCGGGCCAGCCTCCCGTTGATCGTGTAACGCTCGCTTGGATAACCACCGGCCCTCGCCGGGATGATTGGCAGTCCAGCAATTTCGATGTGCGTTGTCACGCGGGTGCAGTAGAACGGGCGGAAAACGCGGGTTACCGGCTCGAGACATTTTGGATGGGCGATGCCAACAACAACCCCGATCGCCTGGGTGACATTCTCTACAACCGGGGCATCGTCGGTGTCCTAGTCGCCCCCTTGCGCGAACCTGACAACCTTCCGATGCAGTGGGAACGCTTCGCGGCAGCTACGGTTGCGCACACGTTGATTTCGCCGCGACTACACTCCGCCAACGACAACCACGCGGCTGGCATGCGGGTCTGTGTCGCTCGACTACACGCCTGTAATCGTCGACGCGTCGGCTTGGCTCTCTCGGCGAGACTTGATCACCGGGTAGCTGATCTTTGGTCCGCCGGGTATCTGCTTGAGACCTTCGAAGAAGGCCTGGCTGATCCCAAATTACTCCATCGCCCCGAGGAAGAAGTAGATGAGGCAAACTTCATCCGCTGGGTCAAAAAAGCCAAACCCGATGCCATCATCGGCACCAAGTGCCAAATTCCTGAGTGGTTGGAACAGGCCGGCTACAATGTGCCCAAAGACATCGCCTACGCCGGCCTCGATCTGAACTCCTCCAATGGCGAAACCGCCGGCATTTTCCAAGATGCTCGAGCCATTGGGGCAAGCGCGATCGATATGATTGCCGGTCAGCTACTCCGCCACGAACGCGGTATTCCAGAAAAACCCAAGACCAGCATCATCGACGGCCATTGGATCCAAGGCGCCACCATGCCCAAGAAAGTCCATAACCAAGACCTCATTGATCGAGCCGAACGCCTTCTTTATAATTCAGGCGACCCCGAATCCACCCGCCCCGTCGTCTACGATTGAGCCGAAGAATCCGCGAGATTTTCCCGCTCCGTCGGATCTTTCTCTAGGTCAAATTCCAACCACGGGGAATCATCTGCCAAATGGATGACTTTACGATCCGCCGAGCGCCAGCCCGACCAAATTCGATCTGCTTGATCCGGTAGTTTCACCACCGAAGGCATGGAAATCGGCGCTTGTTCTCGGTTACAAACCCACGCGCGACCCGCGCTCCAGTTGCGAGTCATTGCAGGTAGATCAAGCAAGGAAACGGACGCCGGGTTAATCGATCCTGTTTCTGCGCCTGGCGCTCCAGCTACGATAAATGGCACCCGAACACTTTCTTCGTAAGGCCACCCTTTGCGGAACCGACCGTGCGAACCATGCATGTCTCCATGCACCGAGGTTACGATTACCACGACATCTTCCGGTAGCTCGGACACGAGTCGCGCGATAGCACGATCCGTCGCGGCGATATGTCGATAGTAACCGACAAGATCCTGCCGGGCGCGGACCGTCGCCGAGTCAGGCACATTCTCCCGGAGTAGAATAGAGGACATTTCCAATTCTTCGATACCTACGGGTGTTGCTGCGTTATAAGGAGGATGCGGGGCCTCAAGATCTATTACCGCAAACCACGATTGATCCTGCTCGTGAATCCACGCCGCGGTTCGATCCACCAACACATCACTTTGATATCCGGTAATCTGCACGGGCTCGGCCAGCCGCGTGCCATGCAACCACGGATCATTGAGTAGAAAGCCGCTCTCAAACCCCTCCCAAAACTCGAATCCCCCTCGATCAGCCTCGGGCACAATCTGCCGCGCATGAACTTCTCCAACCAACGGGGCTTTCGGGTCACGACGACTCAAATGCCACTTCCCAAAATGCGCGGTCCGGTGACCAGCCTCTTTCATCTCGTGCGCAATCGTGCGTGCGGAACGGGGTAGTGGATCGAAGTAATCACGCACACCGTTCTCGGGTGACGGCACACCCGTAAGCATGGCAGCCCGGGCAAATGGACCGAAGGGATGCGGAGTGGTGGCTTGACTATAACTCACCCCGCGAGCCGCCAATTCCACCAGACCAGGCGTGTGAACATTCGGATCATCACCGCCACTCCAAGCCTGTCCCCGCCACTGGGTGGCTACTACCCATAGAACCGATCGACGAGGTTTCATACCGGTCCACGTTGTCCCGCCATCGTAAGCGCAGGCCAGACATTCAATTTGGGCGAAATTCCACTACTCATAGAGAAGTAGACTATCGGGTTGCGGACTGCCCGACGCAAACTCACCTTTCCCGACTCATGGTTCTGCCCATAGTTCAATTTAACGATCCCGTATTGCGCCAAAAGGGAGCCCCAGTCACTGACTTCGACTCCGATCTCGCCCAGCTCGCCGACAACATGGTCGATACCATGCACGAGGCGCTGGGTATCGGTCTGGCTGCCCAGCAAGTTGGTCGCGCCATAAAATTTTGCGTGATCGACCTCTCGCAAGCTCCCCGTGAGTTCGATTGGCAACTCGACGGCATGTCCACCCCACTCGATCTCATCATGCCGATGGCTATGGCTAACCCGACGGTTGAGTTCCCGGCTGGCGAAGACACCGTTTACGAAGAAGGATGCCTGTCATTTCCTGGCATCAACGGTGATGTCGTCCGCCCCGACCAGATTCGGGTCAGTTTTCAGGATGTGAGCGGCACGGCCCACACCATGACGTGCAACGGTCTCTTGGGACGTTGTATCCAACATGAAGTCGATCACCTCAACGGCGTCCTCTTCATTGATCGGATGGCCAAAAAGATCCGCCAAGACATCGATATAGAAATCAAGGCACTCGCTCGGCAAACGCGGGAATCCTCCGCCTAGCTAAACGCCGTTACGGAACTGCCCTTTTTCGGCTTCCAGAATCAGGGGGCAGCCCGATTGTTCGATTCCAGAATAGTTTGCCGCCGTTTTTCGAAATCGGGATTCCCCTCGTAATAGAGCTCCCCTTTTCGAACGACCAAACGCGCGGTTTCTAGATCGTCGAGGAGGTAGCTCAACCAGGCATAACTATCGATAAACTCGGGGTGCTGCGGAGCGGCGGCGTGAGCTCGCTTCAAAAGATCCAGTGCCTCGTCAAAAGATCTCTTACCGGCCATGAGGCGCCCCAGACTCAATAGAGCGCTAGGATTTCCAGAATCAATCTTCAGAATTGCCCGGAGATGAACGATGGCCTGATCCGGCTGATTATTAGCCGAATAAAACGATGCTAGTTCGTTACGAACAGAGATGTTCTCGGGTTCAAGCGCGACCAGTGCTTCGAATTCGCCCATCGCCTTGGCTGGTTGATTTAGCGCCATCAGCAGTGATCCGTAACGGGAACGGGCCTCGGTGCTGGTTGGTTGGAGTTTCACCACCCGGCTGATGTAGGGTTCGGCTTCGGCATACTGATTTGCACCCATGAGGTTGCGGGCAGTTTGTATTATATGACCGAAAATGTGGTAACGAACATCCTGATTGTCTGGGGCAATGGCCACAGCGTGTTCGAAATGCGTATTCGCGAGAGTTTTTGTCCCACCGCCCATCAGAAGTTTTCGACCGTGCAAGTAGGCTCCTTCGGCTTCGTAAGCAGTAGCCACTTTCCTCGGGAGAGCCTCTATCCGGTCGCCCGCTGATCCCGAACCTCGCACCGAGAAGAAGAACTCAAGGTTACTCAACTTGCGCTCAACTTCTGGCACGGCGTGATCTTGGAAATCGTAGAATTCCACCACTGGTTTTTCCCAAGTATTTTCCTCGGTTCCGGCGGTCTGCTCCCGCAAGACATCCTCGGCCGCGATCACGTGGGACAACAAGGATTCAGCCGTCGTGATCCCGAACTTCCGAAGTCCGCTAAAGGCTCCCTCCGAATCGCTCAATTTCCGCTCGATCGCGGCCAAATCGAAGACGACCTCATGGTTCGATCCGACTAGGAAAAAATTGCCCTCCGCATACCACAACAGCGTCCTCGGAAAGACTTCTGTGAACGTCCTCAAAACGATTTGGAAGACTTTGGGCGGGTAGTGAGTAGGGAATCCACTGGACCACGAGCCCGCCGGGCGCGAGATGGTCTCTCATCAGGGTGTAGTATTCTCGCGAGAAGAAGACCCCGTTGACGCCATACCCGGGCAGGGTTTTTCCGTCCGTCGAAATAATATCGTAGGTCTCCTCGGTGGTCAGAAGATAGTTCACCCCGTCGTTGACGATAACTTCAGCTCGAGGTGACTCGAGAATTCCACGGTTCTCCTCTTTGAAGAACGCAGCGCCTTCCACCACGCTCGAGGCAATTTCCACTCCAACGGTTCTTTCCAAGGTGGAGTGCTTGGCGCTTTCTCCGATTAATATACCCGAACCAAGACCAATCGAAAGTTCTGAACGATACTCGCTCATCAGCAACTTGGGGAGATGCGCCAGCCACTGCTGCTTGTAATCGACTTCGGCATTGGTTCCACCGATTTGGATACCATCCACGGAGATGTGTTTTTCCCCGGTGTCTCGTTTGACGTAAACCTTGGTGGTGGCCATGACGCCTTCACGGTAGTAGAGGATTTAGTCTTCAAAACTCTCGGTGTCCGAGGAAAACTGTGAGTTCAATGGCGCGACGAGAACCAGAGCCACCAGCGCAGTGATCCCCACGAGCGCGAAGTGGCGGAAAGGAGAAAGTTGGGGTTTCCCGAAGGCCAGCAGCACGATACCAATCCCCACGTTCAGCACGGCCATCGCCAGGATGCCATTATTGATGCCCAAAATGGGCACGAGAATAAATGTGGGCAGCAGGGCTCCAGCTATATTGCACACCGTATTGACCGCGTAGACTTTACCCACGTCCTCACCGGTCCGATCGAGATCGGTCACCAAAATCTTGCCGACGAGCGGGAAGGTCATGCCCACCAGAATCGTGGGGACCAGCATGAGGATGAAGGAAATCACAAACCGCGGGCCAACGGTCGTTGCCCAGTGAAGATCCATGGACTCGAACCACGAAAAAAAAGCCGGTCGAACTGATTATAATGTTCAGCAACGGCATCGCCGCGACGGCGGATAGACCGATACCAACCTGGACCCACGCGAAACATCGCAGGGGATCCTTCAGTCGATCGACAAAGAACCGAACGAGGTAACCCCCGATCGCAATACCAACCAAGACGGTCGTCAGAATTATGGTGAACGCGTAGGTGGAATTTCCGAGATAGAAGACCAGCGCCCGCGTCCAAAGCACCTGGTAGGCAAAGGAGGTCACCCCGGATAGGGCAATCCGCCGAGTAACAGCTGTTGCTGTCTCTTATTGAGGAGAAGCGGTCGTCCCTTTGTCTCCGCGCTCGTTTCCGTCGATTCGAGCGCGTTTGAATCAGTGGTCGTGGCCGTGCCCCTCTTGGCCACGAACCATGAGACAACCCCGACGCCGATATTCAGGGCGACGGCAAGATAGATCGAATTATGAATGCCTAGATTCCCAATCAGATAGAAGCCGGCGAACAGGGCGCCGCACACGGCTCCGAGGGTGTTGCTGACGCATAAACTGCCCAGCGAGCGTCCCATGTTCTCGAACCGCTTGATCATGAATCTGCTCAGGATGGGCAAGGTCGCGCCCATGAGCGTCGTGGGGACGAGTATCAGGAGAAATACGACAATGAACCGGCCGATACTGAAGAGCGTGAACGAGTAGCCGAAGGTCTGCGTCATCCAGACACTGAGCGGAGCGAGCTGATCCAGCAGGACGAGCGTGATCAAGGCGGTCAGTCCAATCCCGATCTCATAGACCGCGTATCGCTTAAGGGGATTTTCACTTTGATCGCCCTTTTTTTCGAGGTAGTAGCTGCCCAGAGCAAGACAGGTCATGAACGCTGCCAGGACCGTGCTCACAGCCAAGACAGTGGCGCCGAAGATGTGGGTCATCATCCGGGTCCAGACGACCTGGTAAATAAGGCCAGAAGCTCCTCAGAGGAAAAAGAGACAGAAAATCAGTCGATTCACGGTTACTGGTGGGGGTAATTTTTTGCTGCGCCGCACCCGGGGAAGTGTTTTTTAGCGGACCAATGGAGAATGCGTTTCCGATTTGAGTCACTCCCCGGAACGTAATTCCCGCGACGATGCATTTTTACATTTTAAAATTGGAATCTGTTTCCATCCGGTGCGAACGAAGTCACGGCGATTTACGACCCAAAAGGTCATTCGCTGCGTCCCAAGAGCATACAGTCACCACCTTACCACCGATGAGAAGGAGGCTAAAACGTTTCAGTAAACCATCGAGCCGGGGGCAGCGATGTGGGTTGGCACTCGAGTAAATGCGTGTTCATTCACCCTTACCCTATGAAGCTTCCTTTCATTACCCTTCTCGCTGCTCTGCTCCTCGGTGTGCTCACCACAGGAGCGGCCAAACCCAATATTATAATCATCTACGCCGACGATGTGGGCTACGGTGACCTGAGTAGCTACGGCGCCGAGGCGATTGATACACCGAGCCTAGATAAGTTGGCGGCTAACGGAGTGCGTTTCACTGCGGCTTACGCCAGTGCGTCCACCTGCACGCCTTCCCGCTACTCTTTGCTCACCGGTGAGTATCCGTTCCGCAACGAGAAGGCGCAGATTCTTCCCGGCAATGCCCCGCTTATCATCGATCCTGCCAAACCGACGATTCCTTCCGTGCTCAAATCCGTCGGCTACGCCACCGCGCTAGTCGGCAAGTGGCATCTCGGACTCGGCTCGGCTACGGACCCCCTTGATTGGAACCATGAAATCACGCCCGGCCCCAAACAACTCGGTTTCGATTACTCGTTCCACATGGCTGCAACCGGTGATCGCGTCCCCACCGTATTTATCGAAAACGGATACATCGTCGGCCTCGATCCCAACGATCCTGTCAGCGTGAGCTACGAAGCTCAGGTCGGCGATAAAGTCACCGGCCTCTCCCACCCTCACTTACTTAAAAACCAAGCCGATGAACAACACGCCAAAACCATCGTCGATGGCACCAGCCGGATCGGCTGGATGGACGGCGGCGAAGATGCGCTTTGGACCGATGAGGAGATGCCAGACGAGTTCCTCGGAAAGGCCATCGATTTCATCACCGACAATCAGGAAAAGCCTTTCTTTATGTTCTATGCCATGCACGAGAATCACGTGCCTCGTATTCCTCACCCCCGTTTCCTCGGCTCCACCAGTCTAGGCGTTCGCGGGGATGCCGTAGTCCAAATGGATTGGGGCATCGGTCGCATCATGGAAACAATCGAAGAGCTCGGCCTAACCGAAAAAACTTTGATCATCTTCTCCAGCGATAACGGTCCCGTGCTCTTCGACGGCTACTATGACGGTGCTTGGGAAAAGAACGGTGACCACCAGCCAGCCGGTCCTTGGCAGGGCGGCAAATACAGTGTCTGGGAGGGCGGCACCCGTATGCCGACAATCGTGAGCTGGCCCGGCACCGTTCAACCCGGCCTCTCGGATGCCATCGTAAGCCAAGTCGACCTACTCGCTAGTCTCGCCTCCCTCACCGGAGCCACGGTTCCCACCGGTCGCGCCTCGGATAGTCAGAACCAAATCGAGGCATTCCTCGGTCGCGACAATAACGGTCGCGAACATGTCGTCCAACAAGGCGTCGGCGCAAAATCCATCCGCGCCGGAGATTGGAAATATCACCCACCAGGACGGGTCCGGGACCGCCTCCGTATCGGCACCAATCACTTCGAACCGATTCCCGAAACCGGCGCCCTCTTTTATCTCCCCGAGGACCCCAAAGAGCGCACCAATCTCGCGACCCGCTATCCCGCCAAAACGGCAGAACTCAAAGCACTGCTCGACGCCGAGCTCAAGTAAGATTCACCCAAAGGTAGGGATGGACCGACCTATTCAAAAATCTTTTAGGACCTTCAGAGTAGCACCGGAGACGATGCCTTTAATCTTCGCGCGAAACTCATCCATGTGAGGCGCTGCGAGGTGTGCCCGCAGGCACCTTCGTCGTCCCATTCCTCCACCATGGTGAAGACACCGGAGTCCATTTCTTGAGCGGACAAGTCCATCGGACAGTCCACGGCCGGGAGGTATTTGTGACAGCCCTTTTCAGCCAGCACCAGTGGCACGACCCATTCGAGAACCTCGCGCATTTCGTCACTCTTGGTCTGGTCGTAGGCAATGGAGGCAATTACTTGAATCATATTTAAGGGGATTAATCAAAATCGGTAGAGACGTCGAACCCGCGCAGGGGCAACGACACGTTGCGGGTTAAGTCTTGAGCTAAAGGCTAGAGCAGATCCGCCGCGAGTTCCGCGAGCTCAGAGCGCTCTCCTTTGCTCAGTTTTACGTGAGCTGAGACAGCGTGATTCTTCATGCGATTGTGGCAATAGACCAAACCGTTACTGCGGGAATCGACGTAAGGATTATCGATCTGCGCAGGGTCACCGATCAGGACGATTTTTGAGCCTTCCGAAATACGGGTAATCACTGTCTTCACCTCGTGCGGCGTCAATTGCTGGGCTTCATCCAAAATGAAGAACCGTCGCGCGATTGAGCGGCCGCGAATGAAGCAGAGCGCCTCAATCTCCACCACCCCGCTATTAATCAGACGGTCATAGGGTTTACCGGGCCCTCCCGAGTGCGAACTTGGCTCAAACGCCGGCGCATCGTTCAGTTTACGCATCTTCTGCTTCGCTACTTTTTTGGCCGCGAACTGAGGATCTTTGGGGGGCTTGGAAGGCATCAACACCTCGAGCGCATCGTAATAGGGCTGCAACCAGGGCTGCATCTTCTCCTCCAGTGTGCCGGGGAGAAATCCAATATCCTTGCCGAGAGCAATCACCGGACGGGAAATCGAAACCCCATCGTAAGGCCCACTTGGGTCCATCACTTGAGAGATGGCGCACACGGTAGAGATGAGCGTCTTGCCCGTGCCTGCTTTGCCGAAACACGTGATCAACGAGATCGAGTCGTCGAGCAGCGCATCCATGAAAAACTGCTGTTCGAGATTGCGCGCGCGGATCGGTATGCCGCCGGGAGCCTTGACCGAGTCCGGGATCCGCAAGCGCCGCACCACGCCATTGCCCACGTAACGCGCGGGCATGGTCTTATCTTCATCCGAACGGAGCAGCACGTATTCGTTGAGCACAAAGTCCGGCTGACCTTCCACCGTCTCGCCAACCTCGAGATTTCCTTCCGAACAAAAACGCTGTAATTCGTAAAGCGAAATGGGGAATTCCCGATAGCCATCCTCTTCGTCGGACTGCTCGGGAACTTTGTCATTAAGGTAATCCTCCGACTCCAAACCCACCGCCCGCGCTTTGAGCTGCACATTGACGTCCTTGGTTACCAAAATCGTCGGCGGATCTGACTGTTCCTGCACGAAGAGCGCACACGCGATGATACGGTTGTCCTTCTTCTTCGGATCATTGAGCACTGCGGTGAGCCGCTGCATGGCCGGAGAGGACATATTATTCTCCGCGAAGTAACGGTTGATAATGACCGACAATGTTCCGCCGGTGGAAAGGCGCACGCCCTCGAGCAACGAATGTGAATCCGGCAACAGCTCCTGCAGAATCCGATGGACTCGGCGGGCGTTACGACCGCGCTCGGTTGACTGCTCGGACTTGATCGCATCCAGTTCCTCCAGCACCTCAACCGGGATGGCTAGATGGTGCTCTTGGAATTTGAAAATCGAGTGCGGATCGTGAAGTAAGACGTTGGTGTCCAAGACGAAGGTCTTGATCGCCTTCTTCGTCTTCTTACCGCGAGATTTTTTAGGTGCCGTAGCTCCGGTGAGGGTTCCCATTACTTGGGGATAACATGTGAGCAATTCCCCAATATTGTAAACAAACGAATACCGTTTTGGGGACATTTTATGCCGTGATCTGCCCTCCAAACCACCCAATCAGCCCGGCCAGGGTTTCTTTTTCTTCTTCGGCGGCAGCGGCGCCCAAAGTCGCAGCCAATAATCAGCCAAATTCCGCATGCTCGTGGGACGATCATTATCACTGGCAGCCATTTCTCTGAACGAAGGAACCACTTCGGACCGTTCCTTGAAATACGCCCATAATTCCTCCGCCAATCCCGTCGCCGCCGTGTGGCGGTCTCGCGATTCCTTGGCGAAGCGCTTCACCTTGTCCTGCCAAAACCGCAGCTCCTCCGGATTCTCATCCACGTAGTCACCCATCATTTGTTCGCTGCGATTTAAGCTCATGTAAAACGGATCGTGCGCATCTCTGACCGACCAGTTCAAACGCAAACCCGCTTCAGCTGGAGTGATTGCAATCGGACCGCCGTCCGTCAGGCTCCGCAGCACTATGTTGAATAAACTAAAGGACCAACTGCCCGCCATCATCGTCACCCTGATTCTGATCGGTGGCGTGGGCTACTGGCTCCACACTCAAACCGTCAGTCAGATGGCCACCACCCAGCAAGAGGAGCTCTCCTCCCTCCGATCCGAGACCAACTCCCAGTTCCGGGCCGCGACCCAAGCCACTCAAGCGCAAATCACCGCCCTCAACCAACTGCTCCAAGACGCCATCGCACAGCGCTCATCGAATCTATTCATGAACGACCAAGAAGTTGAGGACGCCAATACCGCGCGTATGGATCAACTCGCCGATACCATCGCCGCCAAAATGCAGCCGTTTAACGAATTACCCCAGTCCGTCGAGGATGCCGCCCGCCAGGAAAATGCCCAAATCGACAAAGTCTCCGACCGTCTCGCCCAGCGGATCGAGCCACTCCTCGAAAACCTCAGTTCCGACTCCGTGCGCACCCGCGCCGCCGTCCAAGAGATCTCGGCCGTCATCAACGATCAACTCTCCGTGGTATTGACTTCGGAGCTCGCCAAGAGTGAGACGTTGAATCGCCAACTGCGCACCTCTCAGGCCATTTCCCGCGACTCCATGATTCTCGCACAAGAGGTGTCCGCACTTTACGTGAGCTCTTTCGAAAACTCCGGCATCTTAACCCGTATTCTCACCCTCCCCGCCAACGTCCTAAAGGATGCCAGCAAAGGCAGCGTAATCACCTCGGCCGAGCGCAAGAAGCTTGAAGAGAAATTGGCCAACCGAATCACGGACCTTCAATCCCGCCTCGACGAGCTCAACGCACTCCTGCCGGAGCCTGTCTCCGAGTAAGTTTACTTGCCTCGCTCAAATTTGGCTGGATTCGGTGAGACTTCATTGCGCCGACCGTGACCTCACATTCTTTTCGTCCCATGCGAATTAGTTCCCCCCTCCCCTTCATCCTCGGTCTCCTCGCCCTGCCGTTCATAATGGGATGCGGCTCCCGCGAAGCCGCCATCGATAGCGGCACCCGCGACGGTGTCCTCCATTTCGGAAACCTCGTCGAGCCCTCCGACCTGGACCCGCACGTCATCAACAGCCTGCAGGACTTTAATATCGTGCTCTCGCTCTTCGAGGGTCTCGCGAGCTACGATCCCGTCGATGCCACCCCCATCCCCGGAGTTGCAACGCATTGGGAAGCTTCCGAGGACATCAAGACTTGGACGTTCCATCTTCGATCCAATGCCAAGTGGTCCAACGGCGACCCCGTGACCGCCCATGATTTTGCCTACGCTTATCAACGCATGCTGTCGCCCAAGATGGCCTCCGAATACGCGTATATGTTGTTCTGCATCGAAGGCGCCGAGGATTTCATCGCCGGCAAGACCGAAGACTTCTCCACCGTAGGTGTCACGGTCGTCGACGACCACACCCTGCAAATCAAACTCGCCTACCCCGTGCCCTACCTGCCCGGACTCGCCGCCCACAGCTCCTGGTATCCCGTGCATCAGGCGACCATCGAAGCTCACGGTGCCATGGATCAGCGTGGGTCCCGCTGGACTCGCCCCGGCAACCTCGTCGGCAACGGCATGTTCGTGCTCAACGAATGGAAACCCAACCAAGTCATCAGCGTCACCAAGTCACCGACCTACTGGGACGCCGCCGAAGTCGGCTTAAACGAAATCCGCTTCTACCCTATCGAAAGCACTTCCAGCGAAGAGGCCGCCTTCCGTTCCGGACAACTCCATGTGACCACCGGCGTTCCGATCGATAAGCTAGCCGTTTATAACAATGACCCTGCGCTGAATAAATTCATCAGCCAAAACACGATTCTCGCGACTTACTATTACCGGTTCAACATTCGGAAAGCACCGCTCAATGACGTCCGAGTGCGCCGCGCCCTCTCTCTCGCCATCAACCGGGAGCAGCTCGTCGACAAGGTCACTCTCGGCGGTCAAATCCCCGCTCGCGGTCTCACCCCTCCCGACACCGCGGGATACACCGCGGGTGATATGCTACACGGCGACTTTGCCGAAGCACGCCGTCTGCTGGCTGAAGCCGGATTCCCCGGAGGTGAAGGCTTCCCTGAACTCGAGATCTTATTCAATACGTCCGATGGCCATCGTCGAATTGCCGAAGCCATCCAGCAAATGTGGCGCGAAAATCTCGGTATCAACATCGGCCTCTACAACCAAGAATCCAAAGTCCAATCTAACTCCATGCGGGACGGCGACTATACCATCGCCCGCATGGCCTGGGTGGGTGACTACATCGATGCCTCGACATTCCTCGACCTCATGCTGTCCGACAGCGGCAACAACCAAACCGGTTGGGCTAACGATGACTACGGTCGCCTCGTCAATGAAGCCCGCTACGCCATCGATCCCCAGGCGCGTTTCGATCTCTACCGCGAAGCCGAACAGATCCTCATGGATGAGTCCCCCATCGCCCCCATTTACTTTTACGTAAACTCGAGATTGAAGCAGCCGGAAGTCAAAGGCTGGCATGGCAACCTCATCGACATCCATAACTACAAGAGTGTGCGACTCGAAGCCGAATAGCGTTCTCCCCATCACCCGAGCCGCCGCCCGACGCTTCGCCTTAAGCGCCACCGGCTTGGTGGAACCCACCGCCACGATAACCGAGGTGCTCGTCCACCTCGGCTTCGTGCAGATCGACCCCCTCAACGTATGTGGGCGGATGCACGAACATATTCTTCGCAACCGCGTCATCGACTACGCCGAAAGTGATCTGCACGAACACCTCTACGGCGTGCGTGACGACGATCCCCTCGATCAGCCGACCCTACCGGCCGAGAAACGCACCGCCTTCGAACACTTCCATCCCGGTCGTGGGGTGCTCGCCGTTTTTCCCATCAGCGATTGGCCTTATTTTCACTCAAAAATTGCCCATCGGGCCCGCACTCCCGGCAGTTGGATGGGCAAACTAACGGCTCCCGAAAAACGCCTAGCCAATCGTATCATCGCCGAAGTCACCGCACGCGGGAGCCTCGGATCCGAACACATCGCCGACGATTCTCGCGCCTCCAATGGCTGGAACAATTCGCGACTAGTCAAAGTGGTGATGGATAAATTGCTCGGTCACGGTCGTCTCCTGATCTCGCGGCGAATCAAAGGCCGTCGCATCTACGACCTGCCGGAACGCATCGTCCCCGCCGCCATTCTCAATGCGCCCAAACCCACCGCCAAAGCCATCGATCAATGGGTCGCGCGTCTCAAGCTGAAGCAACACCGGCTCGTGCCCCTCAAGCGCACAGAGCTCGACGAAGTTCAACCGGTGGCCATCGACGACGGTAAACCCGTTTATTGTCTTCGCTCCGATTTGCCCCTCCTGGAGGCCGCCTCCGCCGGTCAGATCGATCCGCCGAACGAGGTCCGCTTACTCGCCCCACTCGACCCGTTGATCATCGATCGTCCCTTGGTGAAACGGCTCTGGGACTACGAATACACGTGGGAAGTCTATACGCCTGCGGCCAAACGCCTGCGTGGTTACTACGCCCTACCATTGCTCGCCGGCGACAAACTCATCGGCCACGCCGATCTCAAGGCCGACCGCAAAACCGAAAAACTAAAGGTCGTCGGACGCCGTTGTCCGCGTCCTCATCGTCTCATGCCGTCGGTCAAGGACCTAGCAAAATTCCTAGGTCTCTCCTGACCGTCCCTATTCTCGCTCTCCCACTCATACTCGTTCTCATTCTCTCCGACCCAGCTGCCTCCCAGCTGCATCTCGACTGAGCCACTCCGCTGGTATAGCGCGAATCTCGAGAACGAGAACGAGAACGAGAACGAGTATGAAGATAATCGAAGAGCTCTCCCATTCTCACCCCAATTCTTTCTCTCTATTCTTTATCTTTCTCTTTCTCTCCCCGCCCAACCTGTTCTGACTTTCTTCTCATGCAACTCCGTCCCCATCGCGAAGCCGCCTACGCCAACCTCACCGGTCGCGGATTGGAAATCGGGGCATTCCATGAACCCGCCGAACTACCAGCATCGGTTACCATCGAATACTTCGATGCCATGGATGCCAAACGGGCGGCCGAACTGTTTCCCGAAATCCCCGCCGACACGTTCGTAGCCGTGGATCACATCGGTGACATCGATCACGACGGACTGGCCCAGTTCGCCGATGCCATCTTCGATTTTGTGATCTGTAATCACGTCATCGAACACGTCGCCAACCCCATCAAACTGATCCGCGAACTCTTCCGTATCACCCGCCCGGGCGGCACCGTGATCCTCTCCGCTCCCGACAAGGATTATACCTACGACAAGACACGCCCGCTCACGACCTTCGAGCACCTTTGGAGAGACTTCGAAAACGACGTCACCGAAAACGACGACGAACACTACATGGATTTCTTCCGTGGCGCCGCCCCCCACGTCCTCGAATTCGATCCCGTTCATCTCCCCTACAATATTCAACGCGTCCGTGAACGCCGCGAACACGCCCACGTCTGGGACAGCAATTCCTTCCGCGCCTTCGTCACCGAAACACTCCGTAAACTGGAGACACCCGAAGACCGACGCACCGAACACCTCGGCGCCGCCAACGGCCTAGAATACTTCGGCGTCTGGCTAAAAGCCTGACCGCTTCACCCAAGACACTCCACCCTTCCCCTAACTTTAACCAATATGGTTAAAGGAGTCGCCTATCTCAGCCCGAGGCACTTCCGACATTAACCCCATACTTTAACCATATTGATTAAAGTCCCGGTAGTGCCTTTCGAAGGGGGTTTATCGATAAATCGCTGGGAATTTGAGCTTACTGGATTGCGATGGGAGTGGGTTTGGACTGCGCTAGGGTTTCCTTGTCTGAACTTCTCGATACACTTCGCCTCACCTTTGGCTACGACCAGTTTCGTCCGCTCCAGCGCGAGATCATGGAGGCACATATGGCGGGTCGGGATACCTTCGCTTTGCTGCCCACGGGGGGCGGAAAGTCGCTCTGTTTCCAGCTTCCCGCTCTGGTCCAGGCGGACCGAGGTCTGACCGTCGTGGTTTCACCTTTGATCGCGCTGATGAAAGATCAGGTTGATCAACTTCAGGCCGCCGGCGTCGCAGCGACTTTTCTCAACTCTTCACTCTCATCGGCGGAGGCGCGTTCGCGCATGGCCGGGTTGCACCGTGGAGAGTTCCGTCTGCTCTACGTTGCACCTGAACGACTCATGCTGAAGGAGTGGCAACAGAATCTCACGGGCTGGAAAGTCGCCGCCCTCGCGATCGACGAAGCGCATTGTGTCTCCGAATGGGGGCACGATTTCCGGCCGGAGTTTCGCCAGATTGCCACGTTGCGGGACATTCTCCCCGAAGTACCGATCATGGCGCTGACCGCCACCGCGACGGAGCGCGTCCGCAAGGATATCGTAAAACACCTGCGCCTGAAGGAGCCGGAGATCTTTGTCGCTTCGTTTAATCGTCCCAATATTTCCTACAAGGTTCGACCTAAAGATGGTCCAGCTCGGCAGATCACGGATTTTGTGAAAAAGCGTCCGGAAGAGAGCGGTATCGTCTATTGCGCGACCCGGGCCACCACCGAACGCACGGCCGAAGCTCTCGTCGCGCGCGGTTTCTCCGCACTCCCCTATCACGCCGGCTTGCCCGCAGAAGTGCGCTCCGAAAATCAGGAACTCTTTTTGCGCGACGAGGTAAGTATCATCTGCGCGACCATCGCCTTCGGTATGGGTATCAACAAACCCAACGTGCGCTGGGTCATTCACCACGACCTGCCGAAAAATATCGAGAGCTACTATCAGGAAACGGGGCGTGCCGGTCGCGACGGTTTGCCCAGCGATTGTCTCCTATTGTTCAGCGCCGGTGACGCGGCCAAGCAGTCGCACTTCATCGACGACATCACCGACGAGCATGAACGTTCGGTCGCCCGCACCCAGCTCCGTCAAATGTTGCACTACGCAGAATCCGCCGGATGTCGCCGTGGTGAACTGCTGGCCTATTTCGCCGAAACTTACCCCGACGCCAACTGCGCCTCTTGCGATAACTGCATCGAGCCGCGCGACACCTATGACGGCACCATCCTCGCGCAGAAATTTTTATCCTGCGTCTACCGGGTGGCTCAGGCTTCCCGCTTCGGCACCGGAGCCAATCACATCGTCGAAATTCTCACCGGAGCGGACACCGAAAAGATCCGCCGCTGGGGCCACGATCAACTCTCCACCTACGGTATCGGCAAAGACCTCTCCCGCCCTCACTGGTTGGGCGTTTTTCGTGAACTGATGAGACTCGGATATCTTCGGCAGACGGAAGGCAAATACCCCACCATCGAAATGACTGAAGCTGGCGCGGATATCCTGCGAGCACGCACGCCGATCACGCTCACGAAATCCATGATCGTGACCAAAGCGGCCAAGGTGCGTATCCCGCGTAAGGGTGCGATTGAGTGCGACGAGATTCTCTTCGCCCGCCTCCGCGCCCTGCGCAAAGAACTCGCCGACGAACGTGGCGTGCCAGCCTATGTTGTCTTCGGCGACGCGACTCTACGGCAAATGGCTCGGGAATACCCCGCGACCCTCGAGGAAATGCACGATATTTTTGGTATGGGTGAAAAGAAGCGTGAGCAGTTTGGTGAAACCTTCGCCACCGAGATCGCCGAGCATCTGGAGGACAACGCCAAGATGGCGTTCAACTCCTAGCTCGCAATGAATCCGCAACCTGTCGGGCATAAAGCCCGCCCCACCAAAACCGACCGCACCCGACATGTGGGTCGGGCTTTATGGGCCAAGTGCCAAGTGATGCAGAACACTTTTAGGCTGAATAAATGTCAGCGAACGGTCTATTGCCGCAGGCCTATGCGCCTGCCGGCAGCACGGAAACTCACCGCAAAAGGGTGCGTTCGTCGCGTCGGTTTATGGTAGGGCGGTTTCGCCGAAACCGCCGACTGCGGTGGGAGAAATGTAACGGCGCGCTCGGCGAGCACGCCCTACCTCACAGGCCAGGCTAGCTCAATCTCATCTACAAGGCCCTCTGCGCATACTTCCCCAGCCTCAACGGTGCCCACCGTTCCTGCCATCACCTGTCACTCAGACTGTTCTGCTTCATCTGTCATCTGGCCCTTTATGCCCGACCGCCTAAAATGGCCACCAACTGCTCGAGGCCTTCTTACCGTCTTTGGTTGCGATCCGGGAATCATCGATGGCCTCGATCATGATTTCTTTGATCCCTCACACGGGTCCCATCCACTTCATCCAGTTCCTCTCCCTCCGCGTTTAATACCATCAAGGTGGGATACTGACTGATCCCATACTCCCGGCGGGCCCGTGAAACCTCCTGTTCGACGACCGGTGGTTGGGGCGTATTGCGCAGCCAATCACATTTGTAGAAGACGAACGACGAGGCAAAGATTCCCGCGAACTGCTGATCATGGGCAACTTCGGCCTCAAACGTCTGGCACGGCGGGCACCAATCGCTGCCGGTGAACAGAGCGAGAATGCGTTTATTTGACCTCGCTGCGGCCGATTTCGCATGAGCCAAATTCGTATACCAGTGAGCCTTCCCAGTTCGGGTCGCTGCTCGCTGCGGCACTGGCGCCTTCACCACCGGAGTGGATTTTGGCGGAGTCACCGCGGGTGCCGGTGATTTCGTGATGAGCGCATCGTCTGCACTGACTTTACCATCCGTCAGCACAATCTTGCCGGTTCCGTATGAAAGGATCTCCCGACTACCGATTCCGATGGTGCTGCGAGGCGGCCCTAACTCGGCCACCACCTCATTTTTACTGTCGCCAATTTCTACCGCTACTAATGCGGTCGTCATCAACGACAAAACGAAGAGCAGGCGAAGAACCATGGTCTGGAGCTAGATCGAAAACCCTCCTCCCGACAAGCCCAAGACCCTTCTAAAATTCGATCCCCGGTTGGGCCATAATCCCGTTATTGAATGGGTGTTTCACCTCTTGGATATCTGACACTAGGTCAGCAGCGGCAATAAGCGACTCTGGAGCATCTCTGCCCGTTACGATCATATGTAATTCCGGACGACGCGACTTTAGCGCCGCAACGACGCGATCCGTATCGAGATAATTCATGCTCAGCACGATGTTCATCTCATCAAGCATCACCAAACTCACTTCGGGGTCGGCCATGGCGGCTTCAGCTAACGCCCAGCCTTTTTCGCAAAGAGCGATGTCACCCGCCCGGTCCTGCGTATCCCAAGTAAAACCACCACCCACCGCATGCCAGGTAAGGTTATCACAACGGAGCACCTTTTCGGCCGTATCTGGCGTGGCTTTGATAAACTGAACCACCACGGCCTTGCGCCCGTAGGCCAGAGTGCGTGTCACCACCCCGAATCCAGCCGTGCTCTTCCCTTTGCCGTTTCCAGTATTCACGATCAGAATACCCCGACGTTCCTGCGCGGCATCGGTGCGGGCCTTCATCTCGGCTTTCACTTCCGCCATCTTTTTCTGGTGTTGGTCTTCGGTGGGATGAGCTGGGTCAGGAGTCGTCATGGTTTATCGGAAGCAATGAAGGATGGATGGTTTTGCAACCACCGCACGGTATCGAGGATGGAGGGGCCGTCGTGGATAAGGTTTCGTCCCGGTTCAATTCCACATTCAATCAACCGAAAATCCCAACGCTGAGACCATCCTCGCTCGGCCATCCAGTCGGTCACATTTAGGGGATGATCGTCCGCTTCGTGAAACAGTAGAACGACATCTGGGCGGATTCGCTCCACCTCCGCCACATCGAGCTTAGGGTAGCCCTCGGCCAAATGGCTGAATATGTTGTGACCTCCGGCGAGTCGCACGATATCGTGCACAAAGGTTAACCCTCCAGTCATACGGGGATGGCGACCGAACCACAGTTCAGCGTAAACGCGGGGCGAGGTAACTCGGGAAGATGCCCCCAACCGAGCGATGCCTCCTAACATCCTTTCCGTGAGTTGGTGCGCTGGCGTCATCTCGCCCATTAGTGCCCCCAACCGGCGAATATTTTCTAGGATCCCTGCCATGCTATCAGGTAATGGTAGGACGAAAACCGGCCGCCCTTGTTTAGCCCAGCAGCGAGCGAGCCCGAGCTGCACTCCACCCGTCACCAGAATCAAATCAGGCTGCAGACGATCGAGAACCTCTTCATCTACCCGCAAGTAATCGCCCGCCACCACCTTGCCCGTGGTGCCCACGTAGCGTTGGCAGTATTTCGACACGCCCACGACCCGATCTGACAATCCCATTTGCCAAAGCGCCTCGCTCCAGCCTGACACCAAACAGACCACCCGTTGCGGTCGGGCCGGAAACTCGATTTGGCGATCGAGGATCTCGCAGCGAATGAGTCGACTTGAATCACTCATGTGAGGTGCAGATTCCACCCGTCCGTTTTCTCCACTTTTACTCCAAAAACAGACTGCAGGAGTTCGTTGGAAAGCACGGTCTCGGGGTCGCCATCGGCACACAGGTTTCCGCCATCCAATACGATCGCCCGATCGAGGCACATCGCTAGGCGCAGGTCATGCAGTGACATCAGCACGGTCGCTCCCGCTTGAGTGAGTTCCCGGGCGAGTTCCAAAACCTGCAGAGCGTGTTTCACATCCAAGGCAGCCAACGGTTCGTCCCAGAAATAGATATTCGGCGCCACCACCAGAGAGCGGGCCAGCATCACGCGTTGGCGTTCGCCGCCCGATAACTGATTGACCGGTCGATCTGCCAATTTCCCTAGATCGAAACGAGCCAACGCTTCCGCCACCCCAAGTCCATCGTCTCCATGCGCAAAGCGTCCTTGGCCGACCACTGAAGCCACGCTGAAACCAAAACTAAACTGAGCCTCCTGCGGCACCCAGGCCGCAAAACGTCCCCGTTCCATGATTGGAATTTCGCCGAGTTCGCGCCCTCCCCATTTCACCTCCCCCTGGGCCGGTAACAATCCCGCCGCAGACATCAGCAAGGTGGACTTCCCGCTGCCATTGGGCCCAACCAATCCGACGAGCTGCCCCTCCGGCAACTCGAGATCAACTGGATTCAGACGCGACGGCACCGCCACGTTTTTGAGCTGCAACACGCTCATGATTGCCTCCTTAACATCCACAGGAAAAACGGCCCACCGATCAGCGCAGTGATGATGCCCAGTCGCAGGTTACCTGCCGAACGGGCGACTACGTCACAGAACAAGACAAAGGCCGCACCACCCACGATGGACACGGGCACCAAACGGCGATGCTCCGGCCCGAATAAGAGTCGGAAAATATGCGGCACCACCAAGCCTACAAATCCCACCATCCCGGCCACGGCCGTGGCCAAGGCAGTCATCACGGTGGCCAACACCAACATGCGACGACGCACGGCGACCACATCGACCCCCAAGCTCTGCGCCTCGGTTTGTCCCAGGCTCAATAAATCCATCGATCGACCCAGCGGCCACAACAGCACCGCCCCCAACCCAATCGGGGCCGCCATCAATACATGTTCCCAGGTGCGGTCTTCCAGGCCTCCGAGAAGCCAAAATATAATCTGTGCATTGCGTTCGTAACTGAGAGTGAAATTGGAAAGCACGTAACTTGTGACCGCCCCAAGAAGCGCATTCAAAGCCACGCCCGCCAATAATAGACGCTCCGTGCTGGCACCCTGTTTCGCCAATACCACCACCGCCATCGTCGCAGCCACGGCGCCTCCGATCGCCGCAACCGGAACCGTGAAGTATGACCACGCCGCCCATCCCGCACCGATGGCCACCACCGCTCCCGCCGCGCCGCCGGCGCTTACACCGAGTAGGCCAGGACTCGCGAGGTGGTTGCGAAAAAAGGCCTGCATGACCACGCCGCTAGCGGCCAACGCTGCGCCGATCTCGATCGCCACTAATGTGCGGGGTAAACGGATATTCCACAGCACCGTCGCCGCCAGTTCATCCGTGTGAGTCAGCCCCGCCCACAACATTGCGGGTGACATGCCCATATCCCCCACGACGAGCGAAGTGAACATCGCCGCCACGAGAAGACCGATGGAAGCGGGCATCGCCCACTTCTGACGTTCGTCCAATTTCATCACTTAGTCTTCCTCGAATCTCTCCGGGTGAAGTTGCCGCGCGAGTTGTTCGTAACCGTCGAGTCGATAGTGAGACACGCTACCAAACATATAAGGCTCGATCAAGGCCACTCGGCGTTCCTTCACCGCCTCCATGAATCGAAACGGGATGAGGGTTAAAAATGGTTCGATGGTCTGCTCGAGATCATACCCGGCCAGAACCACCTGTTCAACCGGCCATGTCAGCATACGCTCGCGCGGAATATCCGCATGCCCCGTCAACTCACCTACTGTAATCGCAAGGTTCTCGGCCGCCGCATGGTTGCAAAGATCCTGAAACGTCGTGCCCCCTCCGCTGATGATGCCGTAGGTCGATGGAGCGATGACTTTAACCGGACGGACTCCCTCTAGCCGATCAGCCAAGGTCGTCATGCGTTGCTCCACATTAGCGATCACATCGGCCGCCCGCACCTCCGCATCTGGGCCGAGCCGGCGCGCCAATCGACGCAGGTTCTCGAGAGCGTCATCCATCGTGGCATACTGATCAAAGCTCATTAGCTCGACACCAGCGCGTTTCAGTTGGGAGACCAACTCGCCTCGACTGTAGTCGGCAACCAGCACCAGATCGGGCCGAAACTTCAGAATCGTTTCTGCATCACCCCGGCCAATCTGGGCGTAGTTTACCGCTTCATCCGCAACCGCGGAATATTCTTTTTCGCGAGCGATATGACTGAGCGCCGCGATCTGTTCGGGCGCAGCCACCGCGAGCAAAAGCTCATCTGTGCCCACCGTCTGCGAAACCACCCGCAGTGGCTCGGCTTGGATAACCGAAAATAGGCCCACGAAAAAACCCGAAATCACTCGAAATGGGACGGAACGAATAACGGATCCTATCATGATTCGATTTTAGGGTTCTTTCGGGTGATTTCGTGGGCCACCCACTCAATAACTCCACTCGATACCGAAGTAGCCACCAATACCCGGTTGAGGGAATCCATGGACCGGTTCGTAGTTTTTATCGAAGGCATTTTCAATGCGGGCGCGGAGTTTCAAGTCCGACCGCACTTGCCAGGAACCATAGAAGCGAGTGACCAGGTAATCTTCGCCATCGATGGTCCCAAAAGTCTGCGCATGGACATCCTTGAGGTCGGCCACAAAGCCCAATCCGAATCCGAAATCGAATTCGCCGAAGTTATGCCAAACATCCAAGGAACCACTATGACGGGGACGACGCAGTAAGCGGATACCCTGAGATTCGTTTTCGGCCTCGAGGTAAGTATAACTGGCGCGCACTTCTGTGCCGGTGCCGATGGCCCAGCTCGTGCTGGTTTCGATCCCGTAGGTGCGAGCTTTTTCCACGTTAGCCGTCGTGCCGGGGAACACTCCGAAATCAAAAATGATCAGATTTTCGTAGGACATATCGAAGTAGGTCACGCTCGCCGATCCGCGACCATCAGCGAAGTAGGTGTCGATTCCGACATCCCAACCATCTCCCTCTTCCGCCTTGAGGTCTGGGTTGCCTTGGTAGAAGGAACTTTGGCCATAAAGATCGAGGAAGCTCGGCGAACGAAACGCGGTGCCGTAGCTGCCGCGAAGTTTGATCTGATCCGGCACCACTTGCCAGGCCACCGTGCCACGACCCGTGGTCGAGCGACCAAACGTATCGTGGTCATCACTGCGCAGACCGGCGGTAACCCAGAGGTTTTCGGCCAGCGTGATTTCGTCCTGCACAAAAACAGCAAAGAGAGATTGGTCTTCGTCGATATCACCGAAGCCATTGTTGGTGGTGCTACTGGCTTCAGCCGTGAGGCCCGCCGTCACGCGGTGCCGATCCCATCCGCGGTAAGTGATCTGGGCATCTAGGACGGCTCGCTCGTTGTCGATATTGGTGACCTGCGTGCCAAACGCTCCCGGGTTAGTGGAAGTAAATTTGCGCAGTTGGCCGCCGATCGTGATCCGACCGTTTAAATCGTCAGAAGGGGCGAACTCGGCGAACGCCGTGGCGAGCCAGTTACTTTCCTCTTCAAGATTATCCGGGTCGTTAGTGAAGCGGTCGCCGGGCGATTCATACTCCCCGCGGAATCCGCGGAGCGTGGCGCCGACGTTGAGGGTTTCGCTAATTTTCTGATCGAGTCGGCCCACGAAATTGACGCTGTCGAATTCGTTATGGGTTCGATCATTGTCAGTATGACCACCCGAAAGGGAGAGTGAATAGGCCGTAGCGTCGCGCTGTCCTTGAGCGTCGATGGTGCCTTGGACCGTGCCGAACGAACCGGCCTCAAGAACGATTCGTCCCCTTGACTGACCCGAACCGGGTTGAACGGACAGGGCCACCACCCCACCCATGGCTTCACCGCCGTAGAGCGTGCTCTGCGGTCCGTGGGAAACTTCGAGACTGTCGCAGGAACTCACGCAGGCCCCGCCGACGAAGTTGAAGTAATCGGCATTCGGATCGTTAAGCCGAATACCATCCACGAGGAACAGGGTTTGATTGGAGTTTGCTCCCCGCATGAAAACGGAGGTGACGGCACCAGAAGCACCCGAAGCAAAGTTCGGGGTTCCCGGGATGGTATCCAATGCACCGGCCAGGGTATTAATCTGGCGACGCTGGAGATCAGCGGCGGAAATCCGATCGACGGCCGAGCCAAGCTGGGCCCCAAATACGGGAGTGCGGGTCGCCGTGGTTACGACGGTTTCAAGTTGCGTGACCGCGGTTTGAGCGGGCAGCGCGATGCTGAGAGCCGATCCAATCAAAATTGAGACGGCGGTTTTTCGAATGCCCCGGCGAACGGAGACAAGTAGGGATTGATTCATGAACACGAACAACTGTCTTAAAATAAGAGTAATTGAGCCCGGACCTGAGTCCGTGTTCGGAACTACTCCCACGCTTCATTTTTGCGATGAAGATTTCACGAAAGCCGCGCGCAAAAGTATCGCGGCTAACGCGTGAGCTATCCCGGGCAAGTGTTCGGACTCCACACGTTCGCTCGTGCCTCGCTCAAAGTATCAAGTAGCAAGTAACAAGTATCAAAAGCGGATGCTCTTATTACCTGTGACTGGAACGTGTTGCTTGGCACGGGGCGCGTGCTGCCTCTACTCCACCTTCACCCCGGCGAACCGGGATTGGTTTTACTCCGATCTGGTTAGATCGAATGGAGTTTTGGACTGGTGTGTTACCGCAGCGCAACTGTGGCCGATTCTCACGGCCTTCCTCGCTGAACGGGACAAAATCAAGGAACGATGCGACTCTCGGGCGTTTTATCCGGCGAATGCAACCTCAAGTTTTGAAGTAATTCTATCTCATATCAACATATTTAAATATTTTGATATGTAATCTTGCGCTCTCTCTCCAGAACGAGTGAAATTTCATCACCATGTCCTCTATCATGTCCGATTCACCGGTGTTTTCCGACCTAAACGAGCTTTTTGCCAAGCGTATCGGCGTGCTCGACGGCGCTATGGGATCTGTCCTGCAAGGGTATGGTTTGGAAGAGTCTGATTTTCGCGGGGAGCGCTTCGCCGACCACCCTTCCGATCTCAAGGGCAATAATGACCTGCTCTGTCTCACCCGTCCGGACATCATCCAAGAGGTGCACGAACGTTATTTCGCGGCCGGATCCGACATGGTGGAGACCAATACTTTCAGCAGCACCACTATCGGTCAGGCCGATTACGCCCTTGAGTCGGTCGTCACTGACCTAAACACGGCCGCTGTGCAATGCGCTCGCCGCGCCGCTAAGGCTGCAGAGAAAGCAACTCCGGGTCGACGTTGTTTCGTGGCCGGTGCCATCGGACCTCTTAACCGAACGCTCTCGATGTCGCCCGACGTCAATCGCCCGGAATATCGCGCCGTGACCTGGGCTCAGGTCGTCGAAGCCTACACCGAACAGGTGCGCGCCCTCGTCGCCGGCGGCGTCGATACGCTGCTGGTTGAGACGATTTTCGACACGTTGAACTCGAAAGCCGCCCTCTTCGCGATTGCTACGGTGTTTGAAGAAACCGGCACCCGCCTGCCGGTGATGATCAGCGTCACGATCACCGATGCCTCAGGCCGCACCTTGTCGGGTCAAACGATCAACGCCTTCTACCACTCCATTCGCCACGCGAAGCCCTTCAGCGTCGGGATCAACTGTGCCTTAGGCGCCAGAGATATGCGGCCCTATATGGAAGAGCTCGCAGCCGTCGCCGAATGTTACGTGACGTGCTATCCCAACGCCGGATTGCCGAACGCATTTGGCGGTTACGATGAAGAGCCTGATGACATGGCTGCTGATCTCGCCGAATTCGCCAATGCCGGATTCGTAAATGTCGTAGGCGGTTGCTGCGGCTCTACTCCGGACCACATCTCCGCGATCGCCGACGCCGTCAAAGGCCTCTCCGTCCGTCCGGTTCCCGCTCGTTCCAATACCCTACAACTCTCCGGTCTCGAACCTCTGACCGTGGCGTAACTTATCTTACTCTTTCTCATTCTCGTTCTGGATCAGTCCATTCCAGCAGAGAGAAAGAGGAACGAGAACGAGTAAGAGAACGATTTTTACCCAGCGACCCTCTCCTCCATCCTACTCACTAATCAGCTACCTACTTTCCGTGTTTAACGCTGCATCCCGTTTTCTCGTCGTTGGTGAACGCACCAACATCACCGGTTCTCCCCGCTTCGCCCGTATGCTCAAGGCCGACGATTGGGACGGCTGTCTCGCCATCGCCGCCCAGCAGGTCGTGAACGGCGCCAACATCATCGACATAAATGTCGACGAAGCCCTGATCGACGGAGAAGCCACCATGGTCAAGTTTCTCAACTTGATCGCCGCTGAGCCTGATATCTGTCGCGTGCCGATCATGTTGGACTCGTCCAAATGGAGTGTGCTCGAAGCCGGCCTGCAATGCCTCCAAGGCAAGGGCATCGTAAATTCCATCTCGCTCAAGGATGGCGAGGAAGATTTCCTCAAACGCGCCCGTCTCCTTATGCGCTACGGCGCCGCAGCCGTGGTCATGGCGTTTGACGAAGAAGGCCAGGCCGCAACTCGCGACGAGAAGGTCCGCATCTGCACCCGCGCTTACAATTTGCTCACCGGCATCGGCTTCCTCCCCGAGGACATCATCTTCGATCCGAACATCCTCACCGTCGCCACCGGAATCGAGGAGCATAACAACTACGCGGTCGATTTCTTCGAAGCTACGAAGATCATCAAAGACACCCTGCCCGGCGCCAAAATATCCGGTGGTGTTTCCAACGTTTCGTTCTCTTTTCGCGGCAACAACCCCGTGCGCGAGGCGATGCACACCGCCTTCCTCTTCCACGCCATCCGCCAAGGCATGGACATGGCTATCGTCAATGCCGGCATGCTCGGGGTTTACGACGAAATCGAACCAAAGCTCCGCGACCTCGTCGACGATGTGTTGCTCAACCGCAACCCCGACGCGACCGACAAACTCATCACTCACGCTGAAGAGCTCAAAGCCGAGGCCGATGCGGCCAAGGCCGGTGGCGTGGTCGCCGCCAAACCCGCCGCGGCGGCTTGGCGCGAACTACCCGTCGAAGCCCGCATGAGTCATGCTCTGGTCAAAGGCATCGACATGTTTATCGAAGCCGACACCGAAGAGTGCCGCCAAAAGCTTCCTCGCCCACTCGACATTATCGAGGGGCCGTTGATGGACGGCATGCGCGTCGTCGGTGATCTATTCGGCGCTGGAAAAATGTTTCTCCCCCAGGTGGTCAAATCGGCCCGGGTGATGAAGAAAGCCGTGGCCTACCTCACCCCGTTCATGGAAAAGGAAAAAGCCAAGGCGATCGCCGCCGGTCAAGTCACCAAAGCCCAAGGAAAATTCCTCATCGCTACGGTCAAAGGCGACGTGCACGACATCGGCAAAAACATCGTCGGCGTGGTGCTCGCCTGTAACAATTACGAAGTGGTCGATATGGGCGTGATGGTCTCGTGCGCAAAAATTCTGGCGAAAGCCAAAGAGATCGGCGCCGACGTGATCGGACTTTCTGGACTCATCACCCCGTCACTCGACGAGATGGTGCACGTGGCCAAGGAAATGACTCGGGAAGGTTTCGATGTGCCGTTGTTAATCGGCGGAGCCACCACCTCGACTGCCCACACCGCCGTGAAGGTAGCGCCCAACTACGCTCCCGGCGTGGTGCACGTGCTCGATGCCTCTCGCGTAGTGAATGTGGTCAGCGCGCTGCTCAGCGATGAGCAAAAGCCCGCCTACATGGCGGAGAATGCCAAAAAGCAGGCCGAACAGCGCCAGCAATTCGAGGCCCGCCGCAACCGCAAACCCCTGCTCAAGATCGCCCAAGTTCGCGCCCGCGCTCCGCAGTTCGACTGGGCCCACATCGACATCCCCAAACCCGAATTCCTGGGCACCCGAATTTTTGGCAACAATCAATCGGAGTCTAGTGCGGCGCAAAGCGCTGCTGATGATGACTTGTTACTTGATACTTGTCACTTGGAACTTGGGGACATCGTCCCCTTCATCGACTGGGGGCCTTTCTTTAGCGCTTGGGAACTGCATGGCCGTTATCCCGATATTCTCACCGACGAAGTGGTCGGCGAAGAAGCGACTAAGCTCTTTGCCGATGCCAAGGAACTGCTGGAACGCATCGTCGTCGAGAAACGCTTCTCCCCTCGCGCCATCATGGGATTCCAGCCGGCCAACGCAGTTGGTGATTCAGTCGAGGTCTACACTGATGTCGATCGCAGTGAGGTTCTAGATACATTTCATTTTCTCCGCCAGCAGCAGGAGAAACCCGTCAACCTATTCAACCACTGCTTGGCCGATTACATCGCCCCTAAGGACAGCGGTAGGATCGACTATATTGGCGGCTTCGCTGTCACCGCCGGATCCGGTGTCGAAACGTTCTCAAAAGAATTTAAGGATGCCGGAGACGACTACAACGCGATCATAGTGCAGGCTCTGGGCGATCGGATCGCCGAAGCTATGGCCGAACTCTTTCACAAGAAAGCCCGTGACTTCGCGGGTTACGGCAAAACCGAAGACCTCTCCATGCAGGAAATCATTCGGGAGAAATACCGGAGCGTGCGTCCAGCGCCCGGTTATCCGGCCTGCCCCGATCACACCCAGAAGCCACAGCTATGGCAGCTCTTCGATGTTGAGGCGGCCACCGGCATCATACTCACCGAGTCCAACGCCATGTATCCCGCCAGTAGCGTCAGCGGGTTCTACTTCAGTCATCCGCAGTCCAAATATTTTGCGGTAGGCAAGCTCGGCAAAGACCAGTTGAAAGACTACGCCAAACGCAGCGGCAAGGAGCTGGCCGATGCCGAGAAGTGGTTGGGGCCCTACCTCGACTACGACGCCTAGACGCGGACGGAGCGCGTAAGCGCGGAGATGGTGATTCCACCGGAATCGTCCCAAAGGGATGGTTTTCGTCGCTGCCCAATTTGGGCAGCGAAAACCACAGAAGTGATTGGGCCTCTGTTTGGACAACGACGCTTAGTTCTCTGCTTCCCCCTTTCGATCTTACCTATTTTCGGCTGCGGCGTATCGCTCTTGCAGGGTATTTTCGATCTCTTGCATCTTCACGGCGGTCAGGGGATATTTCCAGATAGCCCACGCTTTGATCAGGGCGAAGCCTGCTGGGATGATTGAGAACATCAGGGAAATCCCTAGTATGGAACGGGGCGTCTGGACCGTATTGGCTTCGAAGCCAAAGTAGGCGAGCAAGAGTCCGCCCATCGAACCCGCGATCATGCTGCCGGTCTTCATCGAAAAAAGCTGCGCCGAGTGCACCAAACCTGTCGAGCGGCGACCATACTTGTATTCTCCGTAGGCCGCGACATCGCCATACATGGACCAAATAATCGCCGCGGTCGGACCATAAACAAATGTGCCGATCGTGTTCACCACCACCATGAGACCGAACTGGTCGGGCGGGATGAAATAGAACGAGAACACACTAAGCGCGGTGATCAAACAGAGCACCACAGCCAACGGTCGCTTGTCGTAGTTGCCGAGAAAAAGGCCGATACAGAGAATGCCCACGACATTCGAAAGCTTGGCCGCCCCCAGAAACAAAGATGCCTGATCAAAGATCCACCAATACTTCTCATCGCTCACCCCGACTACGTATTTGAAATATTGAATTGTGACCGAATCACGCAGGACGAGAAACGTCGTCGAAGCCACCGCACCGTAAAACAGAATCACCCAAGGTTTGTTTCGGAAGAGCTCTCCCAATTCCTCCTTGAGGTTGTGCTGCTGGTCCGCCGGCGGTTGGACTCGTTCCTTCGTAGTGAGAAACGTCACGAAAAACAACACCACCGAAGCCACCGCAAAGATCGCCATCGTAAACTGGAAACCTCGCACCTCGTCTCCTCCGCCGAGCCCTTCCACCAGTGGGCGCACAAACAACGATATCAGGAAGCCTCCCCCGAAGGCACAAACGAACCGGAATTGGGAAGCAATCGTGCGCGCCCTGGAAGACGGACTCAGCACGCCCATGAGCGCGCAATACGGCACGTTGATTGCCGTGTAGATCAGCATCATCGCCGAATAGGTGGCGTAGGCATAAACGAGTTTGGCCGTGCCTTCTAAATCTGGGTTGGCAAAGACTAGGTATCCGCAGATCCCATACGGAATCGCCATCCAGAGCAAATAGGGGCGATACTTGCCCCAGCGAGTTTTGGTGCGATCCGCGAGTGCCCCCATCGCCGGATCCGTAAACGCATCGATGAGACGGGTGAGGAAAAACATCGTGCCCGCGGCGGCCGGTTCGATCCCGAAGACATCCGTGTAGTAATAAAGCAGGAAAATGCCGAACGTCTGGAAGAAGAAATTCGACGCCATGTCGCCGAGGCCAAAGCCAAGGTTTTCCTTAAACGACAGACGATCGCTCTGCACCGAGGCAGCGGGGGAATGGGGCATCCTCCAAACCTAAGGTCGGCTTGGGCTCGAACAAATACGAATGGGCCCGAAATCAGTCTACGATAAGCATCGTTGATCTACTAAACGCCGCGACGGAGTCGCTTGAACCTCAATCAAACACAACGTCTAGCGTTCACTAATCTCTCCTAATTGAAGTGTCTCCAAGTATGCTTAAAGGTTGCTATTTTATCAGTTTTTATGCCTTTAAGCATATTATGAGCACTAATAGTAAGCTTATAGGCATAAAAAGTCTCCAATCAGTCACCAAAGACATTACTCCTGTCCCGCGCCCTGCGCACGGATGGCTTCGGGCGGTGCGGGAGGCATTGGGCCTATCCCGAGCCCGCATTGCGCAAAAACTCCGGGTATCCGTGCCCACGATTCAAAACTACGAGAAGCGCGAGAAAGCTGATACCATCACTCTCGCGAGTATGCGGCGGATGGCGGCGGCTATGGACTGCGAACTCGTGGTGACGCTCGTTCCACGAAACGGCAGTAGCTTCGTCGCACTCGCGGCGGAGCATGATCCCGCAACCAAGCATCTACGGGCAACTGAACATTCCATGGCCTTGGAAAACCAGGGCAGTGGAGATCTCGAGCAACGTATCCACCAACATCTGAGCTGATATGTCCCCGCTTCCTTCCGGAAACGACAACGCTGGCACTACCCCTGTTTCACCAGACGAAGAACGTTGGCTCATCCCGAGTGTGATAACGCTCGTGGAACTCAACCTACTCGAACGCGAAAACATTCTCGATGCCCGGCGGTGGCTCTTTGCAGCACGACCAAAACGAACTCCCATCGATTTACTGGATCACCTGTTTGTCCGCGAGCTGCACCGCCGGATGTTTCGTCACGTTTGGCGCTGGGCCGGCAAGTTCCGCGACAACGAACTCAACCTTGGTGTCGCTGCTTCCGAGATCACCACCCGTTTGGCGATCCTGTTGGGTGACGCAATCGCTTGGATTGAATTTGAAACATACCCCGCCGACGAGATCTGCGTACGACTCCATCACGGGTTCGTCGCTATTCACCCTTGGCGAAATGGCAACGGTCGCCACGCCCGTCTCCTAGCCGATCCGACTCGCCGTGGCAATGGATCGTCCTATATTCACGTGGGGCGGTGGCGCTGAACTCACCGCCACAAGGAATACTCGGGCTGATTATCTTTCGGCGCTCCAGCAAGCTGACCGCGGTGGCTTCACAAAACTCAATCGTTTCGCGAGAAGCTGAACGGCAGATCCCCTGAAGTAATCCGGCTGGGCAAGAGTGCGTGATCTAGCCGCACTGCTTTCAGTCCGTCTTCGGAGGCGGGAGATACGCTGCTACTAGCATGCCCACTCCGGGGCCAGCGATGATACAGCCGATGAAGACAAAGAGCTTCTCGGGAAAGAAACAGAATCCAAGGCCAAGCAAGGTGCAGCCCAAGAAGGCCATCCATCTTGGGTCAAATTTCGGTTTCGGTTCAGTCATAAATTCACCCTAGTTTTGGGGTGGATTGGAAGGAGAGTCGTTTTTGAAACGCTTCTTCACCGCTTTCGCGTAAAGCGAAATGGGCAAAAGGGTGAGTATGACCACGATCACGCAGTAGACGAGCCAGTCGCGGCCCGCGTCAGGGTTATACAAGGTGAGATGGGCGATCGCATCATTGGCGTGGGGAGCCACCGCGAGTTGCCCGGCCGCCACATATTGAGACATGACCATGAACCCGCCTTGGGCGGTTTCCCAAGCCGAGGCAAAGAGTGAACCGACGGCATGCACGCCCATTGAAATCGCTCCCATAGCCCACCAGCCGTAGCAGATTGCACCGGCGGCGATGATGCTGAATCCGATTCCACCAAACGACACCACTCCGATCGACACGGCTCCGACGGCGCAGAATCCGCGCGGTTCGCCTACCACGTGGGTTATGCCGTGATGATGTGGCGCTTGGTCTGGCTCACCATTGGTCTCTTCCGACACTTCATGAGCCGAGCCAACGGCTTCGTTCGCTATGTCGCGGACTCATCTTATTGGATGTATCTCATCCACCTGCCGATTGTCATTTGGATGCAAGTCGCGCTCGCCGAGATCGAAGTTCACTGGACCCTAAAATTGGGCTTCATCTCCCTCGCCACCATCGGTATCGCCCTGCTCACCTACGACCTGTTCGTGCGATCGACCGCCATCGGACAGGTCCTCAACGGCCGACGACGCTCAAGGGTCATCTTCGGCCGTCATCAAGATTGACTAGTATTACTTTTTTAAGAAAGTAATACTTAATGAAACTGACCGTGAAAGGACAAGTAACGATTCCTCAGCGCCTGAGGAAGCGTTACGGACTTCAGCCGGAGACCGAGGTCGTCTTCGAGGAAACAGCCGCGGGAGTATTGATTAAACCAGCGGCGAGTGGCCGGACGGCGAAGCTAAAAACGGCCCTCCGCAAGAGCCGCGGGTCGGCCGCAGTTAAAACCACCGATGAGCTGATGCGCCTGACTCGCGGTGAAGACTAAGCCGAGATGATCCTCGTCGACACCAACGTGCTCATCGACGTGCTGGCCGACGACCCCGAGTGGGCCGACTGGTCGGAGGCGCAACTGTTGCGAGTAATCGAAACCGATGAACTCGCGATCAATCCGATCATCTACGCGGAACTGGCGGCAGCCTATCGCACCGAAGCAGCACTCGAACGGGCACTCCGGCACTGGCCCCTGGTGCGTTTACCCCTGCCCTACGCAGCAGGATACCTCAGCGGACAAGCATTTCGAAACTACCGTAAAAAAGGCGGGCAAAAACGATCGCCTCTCCCCGACTTCTACATCGGCGCCCATGCGCAAATCGAGCAACTGCCTCTGCTCACCCGCGACGTCGCCCGCTATAGAGCTTACTTCCCAAAAGTGCGACTGATCACCCCCTAAAGAAACGTAGCTTCGCTCAAGGTAGGGCTGCCTCGCCGAGGCCGCCGACTTCATCAGAATGGAGCCGACTCCGATGGCGGCGCGCTCGGCGATCACGCCCTACCTCTAACACCATTTTCGTGTGTTTCGTGGTCTAATTGCTTCAACCCGTTACCATAAAGAGCGGACAGCATCGAAATTCTAGGCTCGTCCAATTCGAGGTGAGAGATTTGATCGCGACGTGAGTTTCTCTCTCCCTCCGGATCACCCTTCCATCTCATCACGCTTCTGGCTTAAGCTAGCCATTTGTTGCGTCGCCTGTGGAAGTGGTTTTTCGAACTCCTTCGCACAATCCACCAGCAGTGAATCCAAGCGCACGTTTGAGGTCGCTCGCGCGACCGCGCCGATCAATTTGGACGGGGTGCTCGACGAAGCCGCTTGGCAGTCGGCCGCTCCCATGGGGGATCTGATCCAACGTCAGCCCAATCCCGGAACGTCGCCTTCCGAGCGCACGGAAGTCCGTCTGCTTCACAATGACGATTTCCTCTACATTGGGGTCATCGCGTTCGACTCCGAGCCCGATCAAATCCTCGCCACTCGGATGGCGCGCGACGCCAGCATCAGTGCCAACGATCGCATCGAGATCTTACTCGATACGTTTCAAAATCAACGCAACGCCTTCTACTTCGCCACCAACCCTACAGGAGCGCTCATCGATGGTCTCGCCTTCGGGTCACAGGATCTGAACACCAACTGGAATGCCATCTGGGATCTGCGCACCAGCCGCACCGACGAAGGGTGGATCGCCGAAATCGCCATCCCCTTCAAGAGTCTGAACTTCCCGGCCAACAGCCCCACGTGGGGATTTAATCTCTCGCGAACGATTTACCGTAAGCAGGAAGAGAACATGTGGTCCGGCGGCCGCCTCGAAAATGATTTCCTGCAAATCGCCCAGGCCGGCGAAATATCTGGTTTGCACGACCTTAAACAAGGCCGGGGATTGGATATTCGCCCCTTCGTGGCCGGGAGCTGGATTCACTCCGCCGCCACCGGCGAGGACGAGTTCGATGCCGAACCTGGTCTCGATTTTTTCTACAACATCACTCCTAGCCTGAAACTCACGGGCACGGTGAATACGGATTTCGGCGAAACCGAAGTAGACGCCCGGCAGATCAACCTGACGCGCTTCTCCCTGTTTTTCCCCGAAAAGCGTTCGTTCTTCCTCGAGGATGTTGGGGTATTCGATTTTGCCAGCACCGGTCCTCAACCTCCGGGCGGTGTGCCCAGTGCCGGGGCCGACGTCTACCCCTTCTTCAGTCGGCGTATCGGCCTCTCCAATGGGTCCGAAGTGCCCCTCGAATTTGGCATGAAACTCACCGGGAAGGTAGGAGCGACCGAAATCGGCCTCCTCGGCGTGCGCACAGATGCGACCTCGTTCGTCAACGACAAGGACTTTGTGGTCGCGCGACTAAAACAGAACCTTTTCGAGCAATCGTATATCGGCGGCATATTCGCCAAAGGGAACTCGCGCAACGGGCTAGATGGTCAGACCTACGGAGCCGACATCAATCTCTCGACTTCTCAATTCGGTGACAACGACCAGAACCTCATATTCAACGCCTTCGCCCTCGCGTCAGAACAGGACGGCGTGAAGGACGACAACAACAAGTCCTTCGGATTCTCCCTCCGTTATCCGAACGACAAATGGGACGGCATGCTGGTGATGCGGGAAATTCAGGAAAACTTCGATCCCGGCATAGGATTCGTCCAGCGTGACAATGTGCGCATGTATCGCGCGGCGGTCAGCTACAACCCCCGGCCCAAGGATTTCCTGAATATCCAGCAGATGTTCCACGACGTCTACTACACCCATTTCGAACGCCTCGATAACGGACAACGCGAAAGCTCCGCCTGGAAGATCACCCCGCTTGATTGGCACTTCCGGTCGGGCGATTCGATTCACGCTCTGGCGGATATCGATCACACGTTTGAGCGCTTATTCGCGCCGTTTCAAATCGCTCCTGGCGTCATTCTGCCACCCGGTGATTACGAAAATGTGCGCTCCGGATTTGTAATCGCTTCCGCCACCAAACGGCGTCTCTCCGCGTTTGTTAATTTCGGCTACGGCGATTTTTGGTCCGGCACCGCCGAACAGCTTTCGACGACCATCAGTTACAATCTACCGCCGCGTTTCAGCTTTCAATTCCGCACCAATCAGACCTTCGCACACTTGCCGGAGGGCGAATTCATCGCGCGCACGTTCACCTCGACATTTAACTACGCCGTTTCGCCGCGACTCTCGTTTTCCAATCTCGTGCAATACGACAACCGCTCGCGCAACCTAGGCTGGCAGAGTCGGGTGCGCTGGACGCTCCGCCCCGGCAGTGACCTGTTCGTCTCTTTCAACCAGGGTTGGTTGGCCGAAGACAGCGGCAGCCTGCGACTCGTGACCCTCGACACCAAACTCGCTGGTAAATTGCAATACACCTATCGGTTCTGAGCGGCGCACCAGATTATTGCCTAAGTTCACTGGATAGCCCCCCAACCCAATACCAAGAGTTTAGACCGATTGACCACCGCTCGATAGATTTCGCGATGAGGGCGAGGTCGGTCTGCGGGTTCAAAAACCAAAAAGGCGGAGCCAATTCATACTTTTCGGTCCACAAGTGGCGGGGGATCCCCCCTACACCGCCCCGGCCAACTGAGGGGTAACCCCCAGAATTGCTATTTGGTCACGCCCGAATTGTTTGGATTCTTGCGTTACCCTCTTTTTGCAGGTAGTTTACAGACTAGCCCCTACCACCAATCGAAACGAAACCACCATGCTCAACTTCATGAGATCGATTGTTGAACGGATAGATTCAATCTACCGTGACGACATCTATTTTGACGCACTCAAAGCCAGGCTTCTGCTGAGTTTCAGCAGCTTGTTAACGCTCGTGCTCGTGGGAAATATGATCAAACTATGGTGGATCGAGGCACCGCTGCTCGAGTTTAGATTGGTGCTCAACTCTATCGTGATCATCGCAAACGTAGCGACGTGTTACGAAGTGATTAAGGGGCGTTTAGCTCAGGCCGGAAACATCTTGGTCTTGGGCTCAATTTTACCCATTCACGGGCTCCTTTTACTGGTCTCCGCCTACCAAGAGGCCGTAGCGGCGGCAATTCTCCTGTTCGCGTTCGATTCGGTATTCCTACTTATCGCCTTAGTTTTCGCCACGTAACGCGTAGCTTTCAGTAGTCTGATCATTGTGATCGCTGGTTTTCTCTCGTTCTGCGACCGGGTGGTTTTTCAGTCCCAAATGGACGACTCGATGGCGTTCGTTGCTGCTACCCTTCGACGAGAAGGAATATTGACGTTGTTGGTCATCTTCATGATCGGAACCGCGTTAGTGCGAATGATTGCGGCGGCTAACCGGCGCAGCCACGACGCCTTGCAAGCCACCCGGGCGACCAATGACAAACTTGAATATCTCGTGGATATTCGAAACCGTGATCTAGCCGCCGCTTCCGAGCGCGCGGACGCGGCCTCTCGAGCCCAGAGTGATTTCCTGGCAAACATGAGCCACGAGATTCGCACCCCGCTAAACGGAATCATCGCAGCCTCGGAATTAATCCAACGGCATCCCCAATTACCGGCAGAAGCCGACGAACATGCTCGGCTCGTCACCGAGTCCGGTGAGCTCCTATTGAAACTTCTCGGTGACATATTGGACTTTTCTAAAATCGAAGCCGGAGAACTCCGCCTGGAGGCACATCCCTTCCGCTTAAAACCGCTACTCGTGGACACCATGGCACTGATTGAAACCCGCGCCGCCAGTCAGAACATCTCCCTTGGGTATACTATTGGTGGAGATCTTTCGGAGAGTTTTTCCGGAGACAGTTTCCGTTTGAGACAGATCATTCTGAATCTCCTGTCCAATGCGGTGAAATTTACTCCGGCTGACGGGGAGATCCATCTCCGCGCCGAATCATCGAGTAAAAGCAGCGCGACACCACAGATTCGTTTTACGGTCAAAGATACCGGAATCGGAATGGATGCAGAAACCGTGGAAAGGATTTTCAGTCGCTTCACCCAAGCCGACTCCTCCACCACGCGCCGTTTTGGTGGAACGGGTCTCGGACTCGCGATCAGTGCTCGTTTGGTGAAAATGATGGGCGGACAAATCGAAGTCAAAAGCACACCCGACAAAGGCTCTACGTTCAGCTTTGACCTGCCCCTCGAACCGACTGCAACCATTTCGAAATCCGCGCCCAGTTCGCCTCAATCGCTAAAAGCCTTGGGGCTACACGTCTTGATCGTGGAGGATAACCAAGTGAACCAACAAATACTCGGAGCTCAGCTCCGCGAGTTAGGCTGCACGTCTGCGCTGGCCGCGGATGGCGTCGAAGCGCTAGACGCATTACGAAACGCCCCCCTTCCGGACATCATCCTGATGGATTGCCACATGCCAAATATGGATGGCTGGGAAGCCACTCGCCGAATCCGCACCTGGGCTTCCGACCCGGAGGCCTCCCTGCAATCACGCACCGCGGCGTTGCTCCCGATCGTCGCATTGACGGCGGCAACCCTCCCCGCAGAACAAACCCGATGCGTTGATGCGGGTATGGATTTCTTCATCGCAAAGCCGGTTAAATTAGCTGAACTACATACCCGATCGGGAGGTATCGGAGATTTCAGATCTCGGCCCGGTTTTCGCTAACCGCCGAGCACTTTCCCGGTTGTAGAAATTCCTGCGATATCAAGACCACGTCCTGCCAGTATCCGTTCGTTGCGAGTTCTTCACCAATCCTTGGGCAAGTATCACGACGACACTCACAACACGGACACGCTACTCCTACCCCACAACGGAGTGAGATTGACGACTCATTTTACCGACCGACCCGAACATTAAGCCCCGGTGACGATGCCAAGTGGCGCTCGGGTTTTCCAAGCACCGCGGGTGAAGTCAGGAAAGTCCATCGACTTGCTACGGTTGGCGATGGACCGTTCACTGAGCTCAGAAACGGCACTCAAGGCGGCCGCATCATAGACATCCGTGTCCATCGGCTGGCCTTCAATGAGGCACTGGATCAGTCGATAATCTTCAATAAAGTCCATGCCGCCATGGCCTGCGCCTTTAGCTTTCTCGATAATGTTGGTCCAGAGGGGGTGTTGGTATTCTTCAACGTAGCGGTCGAGTTCTTCCCAACCATGCCCTTCGGTTACACCTTCGATGTGAATCTTCGGTGAAGGATATTTTTGAACTATGCCTCGGGTTCCCTGCACCAGAATATCCCGACTGTAGGGTCGTGGGGTATTGGTATCATGGGTCACCACAATAGTCTGACCGTGATGGGTGCGGATCATCGAAGTGACCACGTCGCCGAGTTCATAATTTTGCGTCGCCGGCGGACTGTCTTCGCCGAAATTCTCGGCCGCATACAAGTTAAGACTGTTTGATGGGCTGGCCATCGAGACCAAATGGTCGAACTGGTTGCCACGATTGATATTCATGCACTGGGCAATCGGGGCCAGACCGTGCGACGGATAGAGGTCACCATTGCGATGAATGGAATGCTCCCTCCGCCACAGACCTTCATGATTATCACTGAACTTGATCGCCCGCAAATCATGCAGGTATCCGCATCGCGCGTGGATCAAATCACCCAGCAGGCCCTTACGCACCATATTGAGCACCATCAACTCCATCTTATCGTAGTTGCAGTTTTCCATCTGAATGCAGTGTTTTCCCGTGCGTTCAGCAGTCTCGACCAACTGCCAGGCTTGTTCGATGGTAACGGCCGCCGGAATTTCGGTCGCCGCATGTTTTCCATTTTCCATCGCCTCGACCATGACCGGAGTGTGCCAGCGCCAGGGGGTCGCATTATAAACAAGATCAATGTCGTCGCGCGCGCACAGGCGTCGATAATCGGTGTCACCTCGAGTGTAGAGATCAGGAGCCGATTGCCCGGCCTCCACTGCGAGTTTCTGCGCCTTTTCAGCATGCTCCGGCACGATGTCGCAAATCGCCACCAACTCGACCTGAGCGATCTGGAGTAGATTCCGAATATGTCCCGTGCCCTGCAGACCAGCCCCCACGAACCCAACCCGCACCTTGTCCAGCTTGGGAGCACGAAATCCGGGCGCGGCTCCCAGTTTTCCAGCAGCGGCTAAGGCACTTAAAGCAGCACCTTGTTTAAGAAAATCACGGCGATCGAGTTCTAGATTCACAATATTAAGGGGGAGAGGGGTAAGAAAAGATACTCATCTCACTATTCGAGATGTAACTCCCCCCCACCTTGGGGACTTTCTTTTCAAATTCAACCGTCTTCCCTCCCTTCCCTCCCTTCCCATCGTTACCCCCACCCTTGATTTCCCGCCCGCTTTGTGGTGCGGTGTTCCTGATGGCCCATGGCACGCACGACTACGTCGACGATCCCCGCAACGCGGACATTCTCATCTCCCTCAACGGCAAGTTCGTTCAGCGCGCCGAAGCCACCGTATCCGTCTTCGATAGCGGCTTCATTCTAGGTGATGGCATCTGGGAAGGCCTGCGCGTCCACGCCGGGCGTATCGCCTTCCTCGACCAACATCTCGATCGCCTCTGGGAAGGCGCAGCCGCCCTCGACCTGCAACTCGGCCAAACCCGTGAGTCGCTGACTCAGACGCTCTACGATCTGCTCACCGCAAACAAGATGACGGACGGCGTGCACATTCGCCTGATGGTTTCGCGCGGCATCAAGGCTACGCCCTACCAAGATCCACGGGTCACGATTTCGCCGCCCACCATTGTCATCATTCCGGAATACAAGTCAGCCCAACCCGAGACCCTCACCCGAGGCATCAATCTCTTCACGGTGCACGTGCGGCGCGGTGCGCCCGACGTGCAGGACCCGAAGCTCAACAGCCATTCCAAGCTCAACTGCATCCTGGCTTGTATTCAGGCCACCAAAGCCGGCGCCGACGAGGCTCTCATGCTCGACCCGCAGGGATTCGTCGCGACGTGCAACTCCACCCACTTCTTCATCGTGAAACGGGGCCAAGTCTGGACCTCCAACGGAGCTTACTGCCTCGGTGGAATCACTCGTGGCAATGTGCTCCAAGTCTGCCACGAAAACGGCATCCCCGCACAGGAGCGACTGTTCAGTCTCACCGATGTTTACAGCGCCGACGAAGCGTTTGTGACCGGCACGTTTGCTGGGGTCGCACCGATCAGCTCCATCGATGGTCGCACCATCGGATCCGGCGAGCGCGGCCCGATGACCGAACGACTCCAAGAGCTCTACCAAGAATTCATCCATCGCGACTGCACCGCCTCATGAGTGTGCGTCTCGCCATGTGGTCCGGCCCCCGCAACATCTCCACCGCGATGATGCGAGCTTGGGAGAATCGCTCCGACACCACGGTATGGGACGAACCACTCTACGCCCACTACCTCCAGGCTACCGGTCTGGACCATCCGATGCGCGATGCCGTGATCGCCGACGGCCTCACCGCATGGCAAGATGCCGCCGACCGAGCCACCGGCCCCATCCCAGATGGCAATTCCGTGTTCTATTTAAAACACATGACGCACCATTTGCTTCCATCAATCGATCGCGAGTGGCTGGGACAATTGGCCCACGTGTTTCTGCTCCGCGATCCTCGGGAAGTCTTGCTGTCCTACTTGCGGAGCATGGAAGAGGTAAATCTCCATGGAATCGGCTTCCAACAACAGGCCGAGCTCTACGACTGGTTAATCGACCACGGACAACCTGCTCCCCTCGTTATCGATAGTAGGGACTTTCTTCAGAATCCGCAGAAACATTTGATCAAGATCTGCGACTATATCGGGGTCGAATTCAGAGATGAGATGCTATCGTGGCCCGCCGGCCCTCGCACAACAGACGGAGCATGGGCACCGCATTGGTATGCCAGTGTGGAGGCTTCGACCGGATTCGCCCCGTGGCGGGAACGCACCGGCGAATTGAGTCCCGAACAAACCGCGATAGAACACGCAGCACGCCCGTTCTATGACCGGCTCTATGGTCACCGTTGGCAATCGGCTGACTGAAATCGCCCTTTCTCGAAGCGAGATTTTCAGCAATATTCATTTTGCGCGAAACCGCCGATAGGTCACATTGACGCTCTGCAGTCAAAGGCGATCAGAATACGCCGATTAAACCCCATACCCCATGAAACTCATCGACCTGTCGCATCCGCTCGAACACGGACAATTTAATTTCCCCTACGACCCGAAGATCAGCGTGCTGGTGCACAACACCGTTTCGTCAATCGGCTACAACATGTCGCAGGTGAGTATGGCCAGTCACCAAGGCACTCACCTCGATGCGCCGTTTCATTTTTACGATGACGGCAAGACCATCGATCAAATGAAGCTCGAGCAGTTCTACGGAGAGGCTCACCTCATCGACCTCGCCCCCGGTGGCGCCCTCGATCCATCCACCCCACTCACGGTCGAGATGTTCGAACCGCACGCCGCCAAGTTCAAGCCCGGCGCCCGCATCATCTACCGCACCGGTTGGGATCGAAAATTCGGCACGCCCGAATTTTTTTCCGTCTTCCCTACCTTGACCCTGGATGCCGCACGCTGGATCGCCGAAAAGAAGATCGGGCTCATCGGCATGGATACCCCCACCCCGAGCACGGATTGGAAAGAATGTCACCTCATCCTCTTGGCCCCAGGGGTCGAACTCGTGATCGCCGAAGGCCTCACCCCCCTTGAACAACTTCCTGAGACCTTCACCTTCATGGGCTTCCCCCTCAACTTGAAGGGACGCGACGGTTCACCTATCCGGGCAGTCGCTGGCATCGCAGAGTAATTCCTTTCCCCCTCAGATTTCATCCCATGGCCGCTCCCATTGCCCCCACATTTAAAAACCTCAATCGCTTCACCGGCAAAGTCGCTCTCGTAACTGGTGGCGTAAACGGCATCGGTCGCGGCGTCGTTGACGAACTGCTGCGTGAAGGCTGTGCCGTTGGTATCGCCGACCTCGATGAAGGCTCCACGGCTTTGGCCGCAGAGTTCACCGCTGCCGGACATGCCGTGCGTGCTTGGCAGGGAAACCTCGAAGATGAATCCTTTTGCACCTCGTTTGTAGCCGAAGCTGCTGCGCATTTCGGTCGGATCGATTACCTCGTCAACAACGCGTTCTCGTTCACCGCCAAGAGCCATGACGCGACCGAGGAAGACTGGCACCGTTCACTCTTTGTCGGCCCGGTCGCCTACGCTCGTTTACTCGCGGCTGCCGCACCTCATATGCAAGAGAACGGCGGTGGCGCCGTGGTGAATATTTCCAGTATTTCCGCCTTCATCGCGCAACCTCACCGCTGGACCTACAACGCCGCCAAAGGTGCCGTGCACACGCTCACCAAATGCATGGCACTCGACTACGCCACAGCCGGCATTCGAGTGAACAGTGTGAGCCCCGGTTGGATCTGGACGCGCGAAACCCTCAATGCAGCCAATCTCGACGGAGGCAGCCCGGAGAAGTGGGATGCCATCTGGGGCGAATACCATATGCTCGCGCGCTGCGGTCACACCGTAGAGATCGCCCGCCCGGTGCTCTTTCTCCTCAGCGACGACGCCAGTTTCATCACCGGCACCGACCTACCCGTCGACGGAGGCTATCAGGGAATGGGCCCAGAAGGCCTCGGCAAGACAACGGTGGTCGCGGGTTCGGAATGAAACCGCTCATGAGATTCACGTTTCCGAAGTTTTTGATCGTTGCGATGTGCGGCCTCTGCGCTGCCTCAAGCGGTCAGGCAGCCACGTCCGCTCCATCCCTCGAACTCGAGGTGATGACTTTTAATCTACGCTACGCGAGCGAGCGACCACCCAACGCGTGGCCGGACCGTCGACCGGCCGTGGCGGCAGTCATCGCCGAGTCCGCCCCCGACATCTTCGGCACGCAGGAAGGCGTATGGCAGCAGATCCAAAACATCGCCGAAGATCGCCCAGAATACGATTGGGTGGGATTGGGCCGAGATGGCGGTAGCCGGGGAGAGTTTTGCGCGATCTACTTTCTACGCGAACGATTTGAACTCGTGGCATTTGACCATTTTTGGCTTTCGGACACTCCTGAGATTATCGCCTCTATCACCTGGGGGCATAAGCACAAACGCATGGCCACTTGGGGCCACTTCCGCGATCGCGATACGCAACGGGAGTTCATCGTGCTCAATACCCACTTTGATCACCGGATCGAAGTTGCCCGCCAAAAATCGGCACGACTTATTCGTGAGCGCATCAAGCAATTCGAACCGGATATACCGCTGATCGTAATGGGGGATTTCAACTGCCCGGCTGATGCGAGCGAGCCATTCGATATTCTCACAACTGAGACCGGACTTGTTGATACTTGGACCCACGCGAAAACGTGTCACCCCACCCCAACGCCAAACACGTTTGGCGGCTACGAGCCGCCCAAGTTTGAGGGCAAACGAATCGATTGGGTCCTCGCTCGCAACCCCACGACCATCAGCCGGGCTCGGATCGTTACGACCGAGATAAACGGCCAATACCCAAGCGACCACTACCCCGTCACCGCGACATTGATCTTCGATTAACGGGCTAGCCCACTTTGCGAGTGAGTCGGCATCGCCCGAAATAGCGATCGGCCTTCCGTTTTCGACCTGAACATAATCACCCAATTGAGGGAGACTGGATTGTTTGTCATCCCCCTTTTAAGGGTCTTCGTATCAGGTGCAATGCTGACAAATTCAAACCACTAATTTGATGCCCAATACCCCATCCCTGCCTCTCCGGCTACTTCGTCTCTTCCTGCTAATTGGAATGTTCGCTCCATTCAGCACCGTTCGCAGCGCGCCGAATTTGGTTCCCGAAAAATCGGCGGAGGCCGCCAACTATTGGTGCACGTGGTATGCCCAGAATTATTGGCAACAACGTCCCGGGGAAATCACCGACTTCACTCAACTCAACAATCCCAACGCCCGGGAGGAGTTATCTGATCACCATCTATTCAATTCCGAGGATGGCTGGGCGGAGTCGTATCTCCCCCGTGGCCGCGAAGATTTCTTTTTCCTGATCGATCATGGCTGGCAAACCAAAGTGCCGAGCGAGCGCCCCATCGAGGGCAGTGCGGATTTCTTTTCACTCCAAATCGACGAGCGAGATTTCCCTTCGATCGCTGACTTACCACCACCAGTCGCCCTCCGAAAATTTAATGAGCGAATCACTGCTTTGGGTTGGCGGGGACTGGGACTGTGGGTGCGAGGTCAGGTAACAGAGTCTGCCGCGCGCACTTTTGTAGAATGGTCCCGTGAGGCCGGCATCGAGTATTGGAAAATCGACGGTGGAGATACGGAGCATTTCTACAGCTATCAGCTGCCAAACAGGAGCTGTTCCCTGCCCTGCAACTCGAATACATCAACGGCACGGGACCATTCAACGAGCACTGGGACGATCCCAATCGAAGTTCTTACCCGTCCCCCTTCGACATCGGCCAAGCCAAGCAGGCAAGCATGCTGCGGATTCTGCAATACACCGACGTATTCCGAACCTACGACGTGGCTCCGCTATTGTTCTCAACCATCACGATGCAACGCGTGAACGACATCCTCAAACAGACGCAGAACAATCCCGCTTACATCGGCATTCTCAACATTCAGGATGACCCCCAAGTCGCCGCCGGCATGGGCTGCTTGATCGCTAGCAAACGTCACCCCAACTTTGGTGAACGCACGTTGGACGGCAAAGATCTCCATCACCAGATGCGGGGAAAGCACATGGTGCAGTGGCGGATGAACGAGGTCGAACGCTTCGGTCGTTGGCAACGAATCGCACCCGCCTTCGCCGCTGGCATCGGTTCGTATCTCTCCTCCGAGAACGATCTGATTGATCGCTAACCGCACACCGCCAACGACACGTGGTTCAAACCGGTTTACGGGAAGATCGTCACCCAAAGTGCGCCCGCGATCATGGCGCGCAACATGCCGCTGCCTCGAGTTGAGGTCACCGGCGATGCCCCTTACGTCATGGCGTCTACTTATCCCAACGGGCCGGTCTGCGTCGCAACCGAAGGCCGAGTCAGTTTGGAGAATCAGTGGTATGAACCTCGCGCAACCGTGACCATTGACGTAGCAGATGCCTCACAACCCATCGGGGTATTTGGTCACTACGACACCCTAGTCCTCAATTTCCCCGAACCCATCACGGATCTAAAACACGTCTGGGTTCAGGACCTACTCGCTGAAAGCGCCACCGACATCCGGTCACGAGTCAGTATCAACGGACATCAGATCTCCATTCCCGGCGAAATCATCGCCCAGATCGGTTTAGCTGCCGCTGACTCTGGAGACATCTCCGTGCCAGGGTTAGTCATTCAGTTCGAACGATGAGATGACGCGCCTAATTTCGTTCGAGATACTCCGCTGCGACTTGGGCCATGGCGCGGACGCCCGTGATCAAAGCGGTGTCGTCGACGAAAAACAGCGGCGAGTGATTAGCCGCGGCCTTTGCGGGATCTTGGTCGAGCGGCGTGACCCCCAGAAAGAAAAACACCCCCGGAACTTGTTGCTGAAAAAACGAAAAATCCTCGGAACCCGTGGTGAGATCACTGCGCACTAAATTCCCTTCGCCAGCGACCCGGACAAACACATCGCGCATCGATTCGGTGAGTTCCTCGTGGTTCACGGTCGCCGCATAACCGGTGTTGTCTCCGATATACACTTCCGCTGTCGCTCCCGAGGCTGCCGCGATCTTCTCGGCCGTGCGCTTCACCTTTTCGTGATAGGCCACACGCACCTTCGGGTCGTAGGTGCGGATCGTGCCGGTCATGACGACCTCGTCGGGAATGATGTTGTTACGATCACCGCCATGGATGGTGCCGATCGAAACCACCGAGGGCGTGCCGAGGATATTCACCTGACGGCTGGCGACGGTTTGAATACCAAGAATAATTTGCGACGAAACGGTGATCGGATCGATCCCCGCCCAAGGTGCCGCCGCATGGGTTTGTTTACCGGTTACGGTGACGCGAAGAAAATCACTGCTGGCCATGACGGGGCCCGGCCGTAATCCGATCACGCCACTCGGCATCGAGGACCAAACATGAAGACCGAAGATCGCGTCGACCTTCGGATTCTCCAACACCCCTTCGGTGATCATAAGTTTCGCGCCCCACTCCGGCGCGGGCCACGCGCCTTCTTCCGCGGGCTGGAAAATAAATTTAACCGTGCCGGCGAGATCTTCACGCACACCGACCAATACCTCAGCCGTCCCCATCAAAATCGCGACGTGAGCGTCATGCCCGCACGCATGCATAACCCCAACCTCTTTATCGCCATAGGGTGCCGTAACGGTGGACGCATACGGTAGACCCGTCTTCTCGGTGACTGGCAGTGCGTCCATATCGGCCCGCAAGGCGACGACCGGACCAGGTTTACCGCCGCGCAGAAGCCCCACGACCCCGTGTCCAGCCACCCCCGTTTGCACCTCGATACCCAGGTCGCGTAAATGCTGAGCAATGAAGGCAGCGGTCTGCACTTCCTGATTGGACAACTCCGGATGCTGGTGCACGTGGTGGCGCCATTGGATCACCTTGGTCTCGATCTCCTTCGCCAATCGATCAATCGCCGTGACGGGAACCGCCGATAAAGAAAAGGACGACACAACGAGAAGGAAAAGAAATCGGATCATGCCTTAGTCCTAAAATCGACCCACGGTAGGCGCAAGCATGGTGGCAGTCCTCGCCAACTCCCTGTTCCAATTAAAGAGGTTGTGAAAAGGACCACATTTTCGATAACCACGATCATGCCGTTAACCCTTCTATGGGGCACGATCTGTGCCGCCGCCCCCATCAGCGCATGAAACTCCCTAAACGCATCGGTGTATTTATCGGTATCGCGGCCGGCTTCGCCGTCCTCTGTGGCGCCTTCTACTGGTATGAGACCAAACCGGAATCTTCCCCCGTTTCACGTGGTGCCAAGCTCGCTCACGCCGCCGGTTGCATCGCGTGCCATGGCAACAGCATCGACGACCCGCGCGCGAATTTCCGCCTGCGTGACGAATCTTGGAGCAACGAAAGCATCGCTCCGATCTGGGAAGAGGAACACTCGGCCAAGTCACTCATCACTTGGATCACTCACGGCGTTTCCGAGAGAAAACGAGAGAGCCATCAACAATATCTTCTGCAGATGCCAGCCTACGGCGATGACGGCCACCTGACCGTCGCGGAGATCGAAGACGTCGCTGCTTGGGCCCTCGCCGTTGGGATGAAGGGATTCCAAGGCTACGACAATATCGACGAGGACATGCCTGAGCTCGAGGTGGCGGACATCGCTGAACTCGAAACCGCCGAGCTGATCACTCTCGGTGACCGCCTCTCGCGGAAAAGTGGCTGCTACCAATGTCACGGCGAACTGGGTCAAGGCGGGGCGGAGAACTTCGCTTCATTCAAAGGTTACATTCCCGGCTTTCAAGGGGCCGACTTCGCCAAACTCACCGATAATACCAACGCTGGAGAGATCCGCCATTGGATTGAGTACGGCCGTGGTGTGGCCATCGAATCCGGAATTCTCGGCAGCATGGCCAAGAAATATTTCGAGGAGCAGGCTATTCCCATGCCCGCTTACGAGGAAATTTTGAGCGACGGCGAAATCGAGCTACTCGTGGTTTACCTCAAGTGGATCAACGACCAAGGTCCACTGGATATGGCGGCCATCGAGTCCATCGGCGAGACGATCTACGACAATTTGTAGGACCAGTCATGGGTCTTGCGGAAATTGGTATTTTCGCTATATTGCCCCATGAAGACAAAACGAATCACCACCCTCGCCGCGTTGCTGATTTCTTCCGTGATTGTCGCACTTACGCCGGTATCTGCCCTCGATATTTCGGGTAGCTACGACGACAAAGGCACGGTGATCCGCTCGGAGAGCGGAGGAGGCAGCGAGACTATTTCCTTCCACGGCATGTTGAGTTTGGACTTCGATCCCATCATGGCGGAAGCCAAGTATGGCGACACGACCCACATCGATCTGATCGACAAAGACGGCAAGCTCGACATCGAGATCATCGATAAGGAGGGTAAAATCGTTTGGGGCGCCGTTTGGCGGGCCAACGATGGTTACTCTCACGAAGGAGACTCCGCCGTTATCCGGATCAGCAACGGCAACTCCAGCGGTGACCGCACGTCTCTGGTTATCACTCCGCTAAGCGATGGTGCCTACCTCGAGGTCAAAGCCTACCGCGTCACCGCAACGGCTTTGGGTCCTAAGTCCCACCCGATCGGCAGTTATATCTTCGTAAAGAACTGACCGGATTCTTGGCCGCCAAGGGGATCAGCATCGGACGGGCTTTCAACCGCAAATGTCGGGCGTAAAGCCCGACCCACCCAGCAGGATCCGGTGTTATGTGGGTCGGCCTTCACGCCCGACATCCCCGCTGCCACAACGCAGCGGACTTACTCCGACCAGATCCAACGCAACGCATCGGGCAGCATGGACCCGCCGTGACTGTCGGAATGTTTCCCATCGGTCCAGACGTGCCTCTCTACGTAACGCGGGCCATCTTCGCTGCGTTCATCGGCGACGCGGTTACGGTAGTTCAGCGCCTTGACCATCTGCTGATTGGCCAAAAACCAATCGCCCCACGCATTGTCTAGATCGTTAGAACCATCCTGGAAAAAAATCTTCAGAGGGCGAATATCGCCGCGCCGAATCATGGCGGGATAGTTCTGCCCCCCTGCCGACCAAGCCCCATCAGGATCGTCCGCCGGTGGACGTGCTCCGATGGAAACGTAACTGCCGATGTAACTGATGACATTGCGAAACGCGTCGGGGAAATTCCAAGCTACGGTGAACGCACAAATCGCTCCACTGCTGGTCCCGCCAATGACCCGGCGTTCTGGATCGTCCGTGATATTATAGCTCTGACCAACATGGGGCAGCAGCTCTTCGATCAGCATCCGAGCATAGTCTGTCGTAAGCACATCATACTCTGGCCAACGGTGATTCGGATTACTGCTACCCAGTTCATCCGGGTAGTGTTCACTCTTGTTTCCAGGCGTGATAAATATCCCAATCGTCGGGGCGATCGACCCATCGTGAATCAGATTGGTCAGCACGTTTTGCACGCGGAGAGATCCCTGGGGATTCGTCGCCCGCTGACCGTCCTGAAACACCATCAGGTTGGCCGCCTCAGCCGGGTCGTATTGCGCCGGAACGAACACCCAATAACGACGCACGGTGTCAGCGATAATTTTACTATGAAACTCGAACGGACCTTCCAGTCGACCTTGCGGCACATCGGGCTGGACCAACGAATCTGGACCGGTTTCGAAATCTCCGGTCAGGATTTTCATTTCGGCCTGCCCGGGCAGCGCAGCCAAGGTGAATGCCGCCAAAGCGATAAAAGTTCGGAATTTCATAGGGGTATTTATTTTGCGAGATTTGGACCAAATCGATCCGCCAATAACTAACGATTCGCGACGAAATCACACATCGCCGAGACGACCGGTTGAATCACCAAATCGATCCAAGCCGGGGACGCCGACTTGATCAGCCAAGGTGAGGAACAGATTACTCATGGGCTTGGCATCGTGTTGCACATATCGGCCCGGATTGAGTTGTCCCCCGCCCGCACCGGCGAGCAATACTGGAAGGTTTTCATGGGTGTGACGATTGCCGTCGGCGTTGCCGCTGCCGTAGACGATCCGCGAATTGTGCAACAGCGAGTTTCCATCCACATCAATCGTCTCATCCATGCGCACGAGGAACTTGTTGAATTGTTCGGTATACCACCGATCGATCAACGCCACCTTCTCTACCCGGTCCGCATTGTTTTGGTGATGCGACAGGTCGTGATGGCCCTCATTCACTCCGATTTCACTGAAGGATCGGTTGTCACCATCGTGGCCGAGAATGAAGGTAGCGACGCGCGTCGAATCGGTCTTAAAAGCCAGCAGCATCATGTCATACATGATCTGCACATAGGCGGCCCGGCTCTCGGGAATCCCTTCGGGGGTCGCAAGATCGGGATCCACATTGGGTCCAAATTGCTCGGCCCGCTGAATCCGCGATTCGACGTCGCGCACTCCGGTGAGATATTGATCGAGTTTCTGACGATCTTCCGGATCGAGGCGACGCTGCACCCGACGGGCATCATCCATCACAAAATCGAGCACTGAGCGGCGGTTTTGCATGCGACTCTGCGCATTGGTCGCACGATCTCCATGGGCACCCGGGCCAAACAGTCGTTCAAAAACCAGCCGAGGATTGTTCTCCGGCGTCATCGGCACGGTGGGAGATTTCCACGAAATATTAAACTGATAGGCACACGAGTAGCCGGAGTCACAATTGCCCGTGCGGCGAGTGGCATCACACGTGAGTTCGAGCGAAGGAAATCGCGTCAGGTGGCCGACCTCACGCGCGATCGCTTGGTCGATGGAAACTCCTGCCCGAATATCCGTCGCGCTCTTTTTCAGGCGAACACCCGTGAGGAACACCCCTGCACCACGCGCATGATCGCCTCCGCCATCGTCGCCAGGAGTGGCGTTCAAATGGTCCAAACCACCCAGGACTTGAAAGTGTTCTCTCATACCCTCCAACGGTGACAGCGTTGGGCCAAATGCGTAACCGCCCTCGCTAGAGTTTGGCCACCAGCGATCCGGAATCGCACCGTTAGGGAACGTCACAAAAGCCGTGCGCAGCGGCGCACCGGTCGCGGTCGTCGCGAGGTTGAGCGCCTCACTCGAGGCCAAGAGGCGACTGGGGGTGATTGATGCGAAGGCCGGTAGAGCAAGGGACGCTCCCACGCCGCGTAAGAAGTTGCGACGACTGATGGATGCGAGTTCTTGGCGAAGTCGGGTATCGGAGGTATTACTCATGGTCAGTAGGGTCAAGATGGGCGATCTGTTGATCTGTCGAGGAATTCCAATGGTCGGCGGATTGAGCCAATGCGGAATCGGGGCGGCGAGTGCGTTGAAACGGGGCAGATTCGATAATGCCGGAAATTAGCGCGGAAGGTCGCCCATCGGCAGCCTCCAGTTGCGCTACCAATTGATCCAGCGTTTCGACATCATAATATTCCATCCCGCGACCCAAGGCGTAGATTAACATTTTCTCCGACAAGGTATGCAGAAATTGCTCTCTTTGCGAGGTCACCAGAATCTTTTTTAACTCCTGAATAGTAGCGAAACTCTCGCCGCTGATGAGTTGGCCGTGCGGTTCGATGGGTTGGCCCATCTCAGCATCCCGCCAGCGGCCCATCGCATTGAAGTTTTCCAACGCGAGTCCCAGTGGATCCATGCGCATGTGACACGAGCTGCAAACGGGATCACTCGCGTGTAGGGCAAGTGTTTCCCGCAACGAGAGCTGAGCAAGTTCTCCCTCCCCTACGGCATCTTCCAGTGAGGGAATATTTGGCGGCGGCGGCGGCGGCGGCAGTCCCAGAATATGGTCCAAAATAAACACGCCTCGTTTAACGGGAGATGTTCTTGTCGGGTTCGAAGTGACGGCGAGAACCGTGCCCTGCGTGAGCACCCCACCGCGAGGACTGCCTTCGGGCAGGATGACTTTGCGCAGTTCGTCGCCCTTGATCTCCACATGATCAATGCCGTAATGTTCTGCGAGGTCTTCGTTGAGGAACGTGTAGTTACTATCCAGCAGTTCGAGCACACTGCGATCCTCCCGCAGGATGTGGTCAAAGTAGCGTCGCGTCTCCTGCCCCATCGCCCGCTTCAGGTCCCGACTCAAATCGGGTTTGGGCAGGCGATAAAATGCCACGACGGTTTTGCGTAACGCCGCCAACTCTTCAACCTGCTCCGGCGTCCGCTCCGACTCGCGCACCCGACTCATTCGGCGGTAAGCCTTGAATGCAGCAGAAACTTCCGGAGAAGGGTTTTCCCGCAAATAGACCTCGGTGCTGCTTATCTCCACATTTGTAATATCCCGGACCTGCAGCCATTGCCCCACGAAGTTCTCGACAAACTCACCCGATTTGGGATCGCGCAACATCCGTGCGACCTGAGTCGAAAGTTGGTCCCGCAATTCACCGACCTCAGCGAGTTGAAACAACTCCTGATCCGGCATGGTCGACCAAAGAAAATACGAGAGCCGGGAAGCCAGCGCGTATTCGTCAATCAACGGATAGGTTTCACCCGGGCCCAACGGCAGCGTCTCCTCTTCGCGGAAAAGGAATCGAGAGGAAGCCATCACCCCCACCATCGCTTGGGCTACTCCACTCTCAAACGTGCCGCCGTCCCGGCCCGCGACGTCCTGAGAAATCTCGACCAATCGATCGAGCGTGGCGGCATCCACTGGACGGCGAAATGCCCGAGTCGCGAAGTTACCCAATATTTCGCGAGCATAAGCACGCCGATAGGTTGCGTCGGCGGGCACCGGTCGAGGGAAGAAATCGGCATAATCAGGCACCATGGTCCAATGTTCCCGTGCCATCGGGCCACGCACGATTACACTGTCGAGTCTCACCCGCAGTTGCCGCTTCTGCTCCTCCGCCGGTTCGAGCGGGTAAATTTCCACCACCAGTTTATAATCACCGGCGGTTAATGTTTGGGGATATACATAGTTAAATTTCCGATACCCTTCCCGCACCATTTCTTTTTCCAGGAGAATCTCGTCGTTTAGTTTAAACACCAAACGGCAGCGATTGAGGTCGAATTGATTATCGACGTAGCGCTCGACGCTTTGGACGTTGAGTTCAATTTCGTAATCACCGTCGTGACGCAGCGTCGTCGTGGTAGCGACGGATGCCGGCGAATAGTAAAGCAGATCGAGGTCATTTCCGCTCACCACTCCTGCCTGCCAAATTTGCGCGGAAGGCAACGGCTCGGATTCGACAGAAGGCGTATACTCAGTCGGAACAGCCTCACCTACCGATTCCGCTAGCTTGGTTGTCTCCGGGACTGGCACAATTTCGACAGTCGACTTAAAACGCGCGCCCGAAACCCAGCGTTCTTCAATCTGTCGGGGTTGCAGCGGAATCGCCTCGTCGATGATGGCCTGAGCGGCATCGAGGTATTTCTCGAGCAGCATCGGTGAGATGGTCAGGACGTCGGCAATATTGTCGAACCCATGTCCGGTATCATCCGCCGGAAATTCCTCCGCCGTATCGTAGTCGACTCCGAGCAGATCTCGCACCGAGTTGCGGTATTCGACCCGGTTGAGGCGACGCACCCGAACCCGGCCGGGATCGGGGTGCGTGGCATCAAGTTCAAACGCCTTGGACTTAATCCAGTCCACCATTGCACCACGCTCATGCTCCTCGGGCTGAAACTCTCCCGCGGGAGGCATGATTCCACCGCGAACGTTTTTGAGCACCCGCAGCCAAAGCGCATGATCTTGCAGCGCTTGATCATCAGAAAATTCATCGAGAGTCACGCCTCCCTTACTGGTCCCAAACCCGTGGCAATCATAACAATATTCATCCAGCACCTTGGCCATCTCCTCCCGGAAACTGGTAAAAAGGGGGCCCGTTGGGTCTCCTTGCTCGATAGAAGCGGGCCAAAGCGCTGAACCGAAGATACTGAACCCCAACACGCCGGTGCCGAGGCGCCATAATTTGAGTAAACCAATGGAAGGGAGTGAAAGCATGAGCAGGGTGATGCGGTGCCTTGAGAGCTCACCAGCCGGACTATCACTCGATAATTATACGCTGACAACTCTCTCCGGCGAGTAAAGCTGTGACTGTTAAATAGCCCGCGGGTCGGAGTGGGCCGCAATCCCTGTTCCCGTCCAGCAATTCGGACTTTGATCCGGTGAAACCAAAAATTGTCAAGGGGGGCGAGTCGGTTCAGCGTATAACCCAGCATGAACGAACCGGATCAACTCAACCAACTTTTGAACCGCTGGGATACCGCTCCCTCGGAGCAACCGAGATTTACTGCTCAGGTTCAAGAGCGGATCGAGTCTACTAACGGGACCGGAGCTTGGGCCAAAGTTCTGGCATTTCCAGCCACCCTGCCTCTCGCGGCGGGCATTGCGATCATGTTGGGAGTTTCCGCGGCGGTCTCCACTCAACGCTCGCTGCAGCTGGAACAGTTGGCGACAGCTTACGCTCAAAGCATCGATCCGATTCAAATGACCGGCCATTCCGGACACTGATATGGCGCGCGTCCTACGTCTATTGTTAGTCGTCGCGATTGCTGGCGGAGTGTCATTTTTTGTGACCCGCCACTTTTTCACGGTATCGCCACCGGACATCAGTGAAATGGATTGGCTCGCCGGGGAGTTTGATCTGGACCCACAACAACGGGCCAAAATTGCCGACCTTCATGCCGCCTACCGGCCGGTTTGTCTGGAGCATTGTGATGCAATCGTCGCCGCCCAAGATCGGATCGCAGCCGCTCAATCCACCCCCGAACGGCAGATCGCGGAAGCTGAAATGCACCAACTAGAAATCATCTGCCATCAGTCCACCCGAACGCATTTAGAGGCGGTCGCCGCGGTCATGGCACCTGGCCAAAGCCAACGCTACCTCGAATTGATCAGTCCGCGCCTCAGCGATCACCGCCACGTCGAACCTTTCGGCCTGAAATGACTGAGGCCGAGCACGACTGCGCGGACATGCGTCGACTGCAGGGTGGTGACGCTTCGGCGTTGGATCCTCTCATGCAGCGGTGGGAGATTCGACTGCGCAGCTACTTGATGCGGCATGGCCTGAACGATGCCGACGCGTGCGACCTGGCTCAGGAATCATTTGTGCGGGTTTTTCGACACGCCAGCCGTTTTGACCCCCGACGCACCTTCAGCACTTGGATGTTTCAGATCGCGCTCAATCTCCTTCGCGATCAAGCCCGCCGCCGGCAACGGCGACCGATATCGCCTCTCGAGGATGCGCCCGAGGCCATTACAACTACGACTCCCCAATCCGCCACCGAATCGGCTGAAGCCGCTGAGGCTGTCCGCCATGCGGTGAGCAAACTTCCTCTCCCACTACGGGAAGTCGTGGTATTGGTCGAATTCGAACACCGTTCACACGCGGAAGTGGCCGAGATTATCGGAGCGAGCACCAAGGCAGTGGAGACACGGCTCTACCGTGCTCGCGCCAAGCTTCGGGAGGCGCTGAGCCATTGGCTCCAATCGTAGAATTCGCTCGGGCGAATGTTACAACTGCACCTGAAACCCCCAAAAAGGGTGGTTTCATTCGCGAGGTTTGATAATATCTGACCCCCTTTGTCTCCCATCATGCCACGCCGCCCTTCACCATCCACCAACAAAACGATTGAGCTCCCTCCGATCAACCGACGTGGATTGCACGTGCCACACAATGAAGTAGCACCGGTGGAAAGTCATACGCGGCCGATCAAATCAGCTTACTTCAATCGCGAGCTATCCTGGCTGGCCTTCAATCGCCGCGTACTGGAACAGGCTCGTAACCCCGAGGTGCCCCTGTTGGAACGCGTGAAGTTCCTCGCCATTCTCTGCTCCAATCTCGACGAGTTTTTCGAAATTCGGGTCGCCGGCCTGATCCAACAGGTCGACGCCGGTTCCAATAAGATCGGTATCGATGGTCTCGGCCCTCGCGAACAGCTGCGCCGCATCCACTCGGTGGTCGCTTCGCTCGTCGATGATCAATACCGCACGTGGCAAGAGGACCTCGTTCCGGCGCTCGCCGCCGAGCGCATCGTCTTCAAATCCGCCGACGAGCTGAAGGCCCACGAATTGATGTGGGTGAAACAATATTTTGATGAACAAGTTTTCCCGGTGCTCACGCCTCTCGCGCTCGATCAATCCCACCCCTTTCCTCAGCTCACTAACAAGACCCTCAACGTCATTGTCTCCCTGGATGACACCACCACCCCGGACGAGGAGCGCCAAGCCGCCCTACTCCCGGTGCCCCGGATTCTTCCGCGATTGGTCCGGGTGGAATCCGAAGGCGAAGCTGGAGACACCTATGTTTTCCTCAGCGAAATCATCAAACTTTGTGCGGGGGACTTCTTCCCCGGCTATCGTGTCAACGGTGCCCACGCCTTCCGCGTGACCCGTAACAGTGACCTCTACATCGACGAGGAAGAGGCCGAAAACCTGCTCAAAACCATAGAAGAGGAATTGAGGAACCTCCGCCGAGGAGCCGCCGTTCGACTCGAAATCGAACAAGGAGTGAACGACGGAATTTTCACTACACTCTGCGAGCACCTTGAGCTTTCGCACGAATACGTGTTCCGCCTTAACGGACCATTGAACCTGCTCAGGCTCATGAGCCTCTCTGAGATCGATCGGCCTGATCTCAAATACCCGCCTTTCGTTCCCTTACCGTCGAACTTACTCCCCGCCGAAAGGTCCCCCTTCGACGCGATTCGCAAGGGAGACGTATTGCTCCATCACCCTTACAATTCGTTCTCCCCCGTGGTGGACTTCGTTACCCAAGCTGCACGCGACCCTAACGTGCTCTCGATGAAGCAAACACTCTACCGCACCAGTGGGGATTCACCTATCGTGCGGGCTCTCGTCGAAGCCTCCCGCAATGGTAAACAAGTCACTGCTCTAATCGAGTTGAAGGCCCGGTTCGACGAAGCCAATAACATCCAATGGGCCCGCCATCTCGAAGAAGCCGGCGTGCTGGTGGTCTACGGACTCGTCGGCCACAAGACCCACTGTAAGTGCTCCCTCGTCGTTCGGCGCGAAGGCAAACAACTCCGCCGTTACGCCCATCTTGCCACCGGCAACTACAACCCCAAGACCGCTCGACTCTACACCGACTTAAGTTTATTCACGGCGCGCGAAGACATCACCGAGGACGTCGCAAACACGTTTAACACGCTGACTGGTTTCAGCAAGGAACCGGAGTTCGAACGCCTCGTGGTTGCCCCATTCAATCTTCACTCGAGCATGATCGAGTTGATCGATGCTGAAGCGGCCAATGCCATCGCTGGAAAACCGGCACGTATCATCGCCAAGATGAATTCACTCGTCGACAAGACGACCATCGATCACCTCTACGCGGCCTCCCAAGCCGGCGTACGAATCGATCTGATCGTGCGTGGCATTTGTTGTTTGGTTCCAAGGGTAGCAGGACTCAGTGAGAACATCCGCGTGCGCAGCATCGTCGGACGATATCTTGAACACGCGCGCGTTTTCTATTTTCAGAATGCCGAAGCCGAACCGCACATTTACGCCGGCAGCGCCGACTGGATGCCGCGCAACTTCTTCCGTCGCATCGAAGTGATCTTCCCGATCGATGAAGAAGAAGCACGGTCTTGGATCATGAACGAATTGTTCGCGATGGAATTGCAGGACAATACCAACGCCCGCGAACTGCACCAAAACGGAGCCTACACCCCCGTGGTCCGAAAGGACGACGAACCAGCATTCTCGGTACAGAACTACTTCATCGCCGCCGCCAACCAACGCCGTAAAGAAGAGATTCAGTTGCCCGAGGCCTAAGACGAGACCGGCCCATTCCAGGCCAAATCCCTCATTCAATGGGTGGTGCCAGTCCATCCTGCACCAAATCCGAGTTCGTAAATCGTAATTCCGAAATAAAAATGGCGGAGAGAGAGGGATTCGAACCCCCGTTACCGTTGCCGGTAAATCTGATTTCGAGTCAGACGCATTCGACCACTCTGCCATCTCTCCTGAGGTGAACGCAGAAACCTAGGGGGCCGTATTTAAAACGAAAGCAGAAAGTTCGAGCAAAGTGACCTACTCGAACCAAAACCCATCCCCTAAGTATTGGCGTCTTCGTCCGAGGCCACCTCTCGCTGATTGGCCGGAAGGTGATGCGGCAAAAAGAAATAGTAGTTCATCAGCCACCAACTCCGGGCCGGCCGATATAAAAGAATGGGAACGACAATCGCTCCCACCCCAGCCGCAACGCTCGCCACCATTCCCGACAGCACGCCCGCTAAGTAAAGTAACAGCACTGGAACAAGATAGAGCACAACGGTGACCCCGTAGATAAGAGATAGTGAGCCAAGATAGCTGCCCTCGTCCCGTTCGATCTTCATCGCACAACCTGGACATTCCGGATTCACCCGAAACGGTTTACCCACCTGAAACAACGTCTTGCCGCCGCAATTTGGGCACCGATTGGTTAGACCACGTGTGACGATTTGACCCCGAGTGACTTTCATTCGGATTCATTGGTGAACAGATCGAGAAGCGCCTGCAATCCCACACCGCCTTTCTGGCGTTTAAGCCGATTTCCCAACCGCCGAGCTTCTCCTAGTGTATCAAATGGTGTGCTCTGCCACTTCAATTCCCACGGCCCGCGAGAGCTGGTCCATTTACTCACACCATCGTTGTGATCTCGCAGCCTCCTGCTCACGTCATCGGAAAGGCCAATATAGGTCCGACCCGCAGGGTTTTCGATCAGATACACCTGATAAGCCATGCGGGCACAAAAAAACCGGTAGGCAATTAAGCCAACCGGGTAAATTGGGTGCAGGGCTTGGATTTGAACCAAGGACCTTCAGGTTATGATCCTGACGAGCTACCAGACTGCTCCACCCCGCGGTATACTTAAATTCTGTTCTTAAGTTTATTGAGTTTTTTAACTCTTTTAATATTTTCTTGTAGAATTCTTTTTTTCTTTTCAGAGGGTTTTTCGTAAACACTTTTTAATTTTACCACTTTAAAAAAACCATCTCTTTGTAATTTTCTTTTAAGAACTCTAAGTGCTTGTTC
>MEHZ011653313.1_pt1 | contig 93996 bp, 66 predicted proteins | sample 897221 | NCBI WGS metagenome assembly MEHZ01 (sample SAMN05514161, study PRJNA337945) | marine metagenome | isolation source: marine surface water | place: Arctic Ocean | collected 2007-12-13 | reverse complement strand
GTCCAGAGGATCAAGCCCTGACCGACTTCCTCGTCGATATGAAACAGTTGCAAATCCTTGCCGAGCTTTCGGTGGTCTCGCTTTTTTGCTTCTTCGAGGCGGGTTAATGTTGCTCGAAGTGCCTCTTTTGTCGGTTCGACGATGCCGTAGATCCGGACGAGTTGTTCACGGTCCTGATCGCCTCGCCAATATGCAGAAGAAACGCTGGTAAGTTTGACATTCATCAGCCGGGAAGTGTTTGGCACGTGAGGCCCTAAGCACAAATCGTACCATTCATCTTGTTTGTAGATGGTTGAGCCGCCACCATCTTCGATTTTGTCTTGGATGATTTCTAATTTGTAGGGATTGTCTGAGAAATGGTCGTTCAGTTCCTCGTCGGAAAGTTCGATTCGCTCAACAGTGAAGTTCTTTCGAGCCAATTCTTGCATTTTTTTCTGAATGGGCTTCAGATCGGATTCAGTGATTGCTTCCATTGCGAAATCATAGTAAAACCCGCGGTCGATGGCAGGTCCAATGGTCGGTTTGGCATGTGGGTACAGCGCCATAACGGCTTGTGCAAGCAGGTGGGCAGCGCTGTGTTTGAGAATATGGATGCCTTCATCTGATTCTGTGAAGATGCCTTCGACTGAGCAATCCTCATCGATCGCTCTGGACATGTCGCATTCAGCACCGTCAATACGAGCGGCGAGGCACCCGTGTTTTCGACCAAGCGCATCGGTGATGACTTCTGCACAGGTGATTCCTGAAGCATACTCGTTAACCGTTCCGTCAGGCAAAGTAACTTTGATGAGTGACATAGTGCTTGCTCCTTCAACCCCTACGGGGTTGCTTCTCCCTCATCAAACCACCACTCTTACGGAGTCGAAATCGGCCTTCGTGGACCTGTAAGGCCCCAACCGTTACCAAGGATACTTGAGGTTCCAATAGATTCCGTCGAAAATGATGCACTGGATGCCAAGGAGGACTGCTCCAACCAGCATAGCACCGCCCCCAGGAACGCCATCTTGCCTTGCGGAAAAAGCCAACAGCCCCATCATAATGTTTCCAAGACAGACCAACATGAGAACGCCCACAACTAACATCGGCGTCCAACTGGATTCGTGCTCAATGTGGTAAATGGTGGCCTCCAACCAAAGAGCGCTGGGAATGACCACAAGCGCAAAGGCCAACAGGAGCCGTCCACTTCCATGGCCATTGGATTCGCCCCATGGCCATCGCAACTCATCGATGCCACTCGCTTCATTTTGATAGAGAATGATCCACCAATACATCAGGAAACCAAACGCTGCAAGAAACATGAATGGAACAATGAACTTGGCTTGCGACCATTCAATTCCGCCCCACAATGCTGTCGTGTCGGGGGCGTGTGAAACACCGTAGCCATAGGACACCAACACCAGTGTTCCAAAGATGAAAATGAAAATGCGAAGGAACTGGCGTGAGACTTGCATGATGTTGCTAACAGCCATTGACTGATAAGCACCTGTATTGGCTTTACCATTCAACGTCGAATTCATCACCCAATACGCTTGAGGCAACATCGATCACTTCAGACTTGGATTTGTCTTCTGGAACAGAGGACTGCGAGGTTATCTCTTGATCTTGATTCGGGTTTGCTACAACAAATTCCTCACGGTCTTCAACCGCTTCGTAGGTTTTGTTGTAGAGGATGGGTTGTGGTTCTGTGGATGGTTCAGCAGAGGGAATTTGGTACGCTGCCTGTTCGTCTTCGATGGGGGGTAAGTTTGCCTCTCCAGCCTTGAGTTCAGAGAACCCCTTGGCCAAAGCGTCTTCGAGGGATGGCGTTCGCTTCTGATGACGGCTCATGTTGCGAACAAACCTCGCCTAGCACATCAATGCTCGCGCTGTTTAGTTCACTTACTCTTCGTTTTCTGAAGGTTCAGCCTTGCCCTCAAACGAAACTTCGGGCAAGAATGAAAGGATTGTTCCTAAGATCCCCGCCACAAGCACGTATTCCCAAGCCGCACCCGTGTTAATGGCTGGTTCGAGAGCCTCGGTGCAGAATTCAAGCATGTTCGAGGCTGAAGCGTTGTAAGCATCCCAGTCGAAATCACCACCCCAAACCGCTATTTGGGCTGTGATCATTTTGTACAGACCGACGGCTGCAGAGAGGGCTGCACCCAACCGCATCCAAAGAATTCGTTTGAATGAGGGTGAACGCCGCCAGATTCGTGCCGATACGAAAGTCACAAGCAAACACCAATACACGCCGTTGTAGAAGATATCCATAGCGTAATGGCCATGCATTGGACCATCCGTATCCCAAGGCACGGTCCCGATTCGAATGCAGGAAAAGGCCCCAATTAATCCGGGAAACACCGCAAGATGGTTCAGGACATGCCAAACCTGGCCGTGCCCTCCTTTGGTGAGACGTTTCATGTTCATCGAATGAAGTTCCATTACGACCCAAAACACAAGGAATCCGCTGACAAAAGTACCAACCGTGAAAATCCTGTCACCGGGTTCATACAGATCGAAATCTGAAATGTAAGGCAACCATGCGCGACATCCGTTCATCAACCATGTCGCATAGCCAAGCACCAGCCAAAGGCTTGTGGCGCCAATCATGCTCAAAATGGCGAGGCGTCGGCGCTCTGCATGGTCCATAGTTGTCCACATATGCTGGTCTTTTTGAGCCCACCGCTGGACACTGAAACGCACAGGCCTTCTTGAAGGGGAACCACTTCGACCATCCATGCGCATCGGCCTTGTTGTCAACCCAGACGCAGGCCTTGGGGGCCGACTCGGATTCAAGGGCAGCGATGGTCGGGCTGCCGAAGCACGGGCTGCTGGTGCAGAAGACCGCGCAGGACCCCGTATGGCTCAATCGTTAACCTCGCTTTCAGCCATCATGGGAGGGTCACTCAATCGCATTGCAGCAACGGTGACCTTGGTGGGCTGGGAAGGACGCATGGGCGGTACATGGGCCCCTGAACCAACTGAACACCTCACCTTCGAATCCATCGGGACAACGCCCGAAACAACCTCTGATACCGACACTTTTGCTTTGGTCGAACACCTTGTCCAATCAGGCGTTGAAGGCATCGTTTACGCTGGCGGAGATGGCACAACCCGTGACATCGTTAAGGCCTTGGAAACCATTGGAAGCGCTGCTCAAGAAATCCCCCTCATCGGCGTACCTGGTGGCGTGAAGATGCATTCAGGATGTTTCGCAACCACTCCAAAAGCAGCTGCAGAAGTCGTGCTTGCTTTCGTTCTGGGCGATCTGCGATGTGCCATCACCGAAGTGATGGATTTGGATGAAGACGTCTACCAGCAAGGGGTTTGGAAAGTGCGGATGTATGGCGAAGCCTGGACACCATCCAGCCCGAGGTTCATGCAAGGGGCCAAAGAACAAGTTGAACGGTCAAGTGAAGTTGATACCATCGAAGGTCTCGCCAATCATGTTCAAACATTGCTTCAAGATCAGCCCGATTTGATGATCGTATGGGGAAGTGGCGGAACATTGCGACGAATAGGCGAGCATGTCCACCTTGAGTTGACGCTTTTAGGCATCGATGTTCAAGGCCCGTCAATCGAGGGAAAGCGTGAGTTCCACGCCGACCTTAATGAACAACAATTGATCAATGTGCTCGATCAACATGTGGATGAGGACGGTGAACAGCGCCCACGCATCCTGCTTCTTTCCCCGATGGGTGGCCAAGGCTTTTTGATTGGGAGAGGTAACCTGCAACTGTCACCTGATGTGCTTCGAATCATTGGCTTTGAGAGCATTCTTGGCGTTGCCACGCCAGCCAAACTCATCGGACTTAACGCCGTTCGAATCGATACTGGAGAACCTTCCCTTGATGTTGAGTTTCAAGCAAAACGGTTCATCAAAATACTTCAAGGATTCAGGACAACCCGATTAATTCGGATTCAAGAAGCGTGATTTTCGCTCAAAGTTGACCGGTCGAGGCCTTTAACAGACCAAGGAATGGAGGGCTTGGCCTTCCTGGACGGCTCTTGAATTCTGGATGGTATTGAACACCGATGTAGTAAGGATGGCCTTCGAGTTCAAAGATTTCGCATCGCTGGCCGGTTTCGTCTTTTCCAACAAACACGAGGCCTGCTGCTTCGATGCGTTCAATCAGATCTGGGTTCACTTCGTAGCGGTGGCGGTGGCGTTCGTCAACCGACTCGCCTTCACCATAAAGTCGCTTGATTGCACAGTCGTCAACTTGCCAGAGCGTTGGCCGTGCGCCGAGTCGCATGGTTCCACCTAAGTGGGTTTTCGAAATCTCAGGCATGAAGACAACTGCTGCTGTCTTGGCGTTTTCATCAAACTCTGTCGAATTAGCGCCCTCAAGACCAAGCACGTTGCGGCAGAATTCGATGGTTGCGACTTGAAGTCCGAGGCAGATTCCGAGGTAGGGTGTGTTTGAAGTCCGTGCATAGTTGGCAGCGAGGATTTTACCCTCAACACCGCGGTCGCCAAAGCCACCTGGAACAAGGACACCATCGGCTTGTTTCAATTGCGCCCACGCCGTGTCGTGCTCATTCTTGTCGCCCCAATCAGTTTCGAGGTGACTGGCTTCAATCCAGTCGATGATGAGCTTGCGGTCAACGGCCATAGCGGCGTGTTGGAGGCTCTTGATCACGGAGAGATAGGCATCGGAGAGGTTGGTGTACTTTCCAACCATTGCTATGTGCACTTCTTCGCTAAGTGTGTCAAGATGATGCGCCATGATTTTCCAGTCAGAAAGCAAGGAAGTCGAATGGCAATCAACGCCCAAAATATCACACAGTCCCTGTTCTTGGAGCATCAAGGGAACGTGGTAGATGTTCGGGACGTCATGCGTTGACATCACTGCTTGTGGAGGCACGTGGCAGAAGGCTGCCAATTTCTCTCGGGTTTCATCGTTCAACGGTGCTGTTGAACGGCAAACGAGGATGTCGGGTGTGATACCAAGGCCTCGCAGTTCCTTGACTGTGTGTTGGGTTGGTTTTGTCTTTTGTTCTCCAACTGGCCCCATGACGGGAACAAGAGAAACGTGGACGAATGTGACGTTTTCGCGTCCCACACGGAATTGGAACTGTCGGAGCGCTTCGATGTAGGGGGACGATTCAATGTCTCCAACCGTGCCACCGAGTTCGATGATGCATGCATCTGGAATTTCGTCACTGCCATCAGCGGGCTGATGTGCGACATCTTCGATCCATTCCTGAACCGCATCGGTGACATGGGGAATCACTTGAACCGTTTTACCGAGGTAATCTCCTCGGCGTTCGGCTTCGATGACTTTAGAGTAAATTTTCCCTGTGGTGAGATTGTTATCTTTTCCGAGGTTAATGTCGAGGAAACGCTCGTAGTTGCCAAGATCCAAATCGACCTCGCCGCCGTCGTCGAGAACGAACACTTCTCCGTGTTCAAACGGCGACATTGTACCAGCATCGCTGTTCAAATATGGATCTATTTTGATAGAAGTGACTCGCAGGCCAGCGCTTTTCAGCAAAACGCCGATGCTGCTTGCTGTTACTCCTTTGCCCAATCCGGACAGGACGCCTCCGCTAACAACAACGTACTTCATGCACATCAACGGGCTTTTAGGCCGTCGCGCCTCCCATATCAACCTACCTCAACAAACCAGTATTTCCCCTTCCCCCATGGTGAGCGAAGAATCAAAAGGCGGGCCCACTGAACATCAGCAAGAGGGAGAACATGGACAGCATTCCGAGCACCATGATAGCATGGACAAAAACCCTCGACACTGCTGGCGGTTTCACCAAGGAGGAACACCCTGTCCCCAGTCCTGGTCCTGATGAAGTACTCATCAAGACCCATTCCACATCGGTCTGTGGTACAGACATCCATATTTGGAAATGGGACCAATGGAGCAAAGAAAACGTACCGCTCGGTACCATCACAGGTCATGAAACCTGTGGTGAAGTCGTCGCAGTCGGCGAAGGAGTCACTCACCCGGCAGTTGGCGATCTGGTCGCCATCGAATGCCACTTTGCCTGTTGGAACTGCCCTCGATGCGATGAAGGCAACGCCCACATTTGTGAAAATGGTTCGATTTTTGGCGTTCACATCAACGGTGCGTTTGGACCTTACTTCGTAGCACCTGCCGTTAACGCTCGACAGATTCCTGCTGGCCTTGATCCGGGACACGCCTCCATCCAAGATCCCCTTGGCAATGCAATTCACACCTTGACTGGCGGTCCTGTTGAGGGCGCAACTGTTGCCATCCATGGACTTGGACCAATCGGTTTGTTCGCCGTTAATGCAGCCAAAGCAATGGGAGCAAAGATGGTCATCGCCATCGACTGGGACAATGAATTCCGAATGAACCTAGCAACGGAACTTGGCGCTGATTTGGTCCTTGGAAAGAACAACGATGTGATCGCAGAGATCTTGAAAGCAACCGAGGGGCGCGGGGTCGATAATTCGTGCGAATTTTCAGGTTCGCCAGAAGCTCTTGCCAACACAATTCACAGCACGCGAATGGGTGGCTACGTCAACGTGCTCTCTGTCTATGGAAACTCAATGCCGGAAGTACCAATGAACGAAGTTGTGTTCCGCTACCTGCACCTCAAAGGCATCAATGGGCGAAAGATGTGGTCGACATGGGACACCATGCACGATTTGCTCGAGCGTGGTTTGATCGATGTCAAGCGGGTGCTCACACATCGAATGAACATCGATGAATTCCCTCAAGCAGTCGAACTCGCCATCAGTGGCGAATGTGGCAAAGTCGTATTGGACTTTTGAGTTCAGGCGCCAACCCAGCGGTATCGGCGAGCACCTTCGTCAACGCCTTCATCGCCAATCTCAACCAGTGCAAATTCACTGTGAGGTGTGACAACGCTTTCGTCTTGGATACCCTTGTGGAGGTTTTCGTAAGTGACGTGATCGATGGCCATGCGTCCAGCGAGCCGTTCGAACAAGTGCCAGCCAGCGACGACTTCTCGCCAGCGGTGATTGACCTTCCCTTCGAACACCTTGGCTTTTGCACCCGACCCATAACCACAGAGTCCAAACAAGGTGTTGTCGAGGTTACAATTCTCTTCGAAGTCAGACTCAAACGTCGACATGAGGGCGAGGAAAATGGATCCGGTGTACTGATTTCCGATCAAACTGCTAGCACGTTGACCTTTCTCGATTCGGCTTTCATGGAATTTGAGGTATTGTGGAGTCTTTGAAATGGCTCTACGGTAGCCATCCATAGCCTTCTCCCAAATCTCAATGATTTGAGGGTCATCTGAATCATGAGGTGCTGGCATGGGGCCAATTTGTTCTGCAACTGCAGTCCACATCTCTGTTGCTTCACAATCATGGCGGAAAATATCAGGAAACATTCGCTTTGCTTGGAAAGCATAAGGAAGGTGCATGATGATCCTCGACCATTGTTGAGTCAAGCGTTCATCCTCATCGTGTGTGTAACGTCCTGTTTTTTCCGCTTTACCAGCAAAATTGTGGAAGGCTTGTCGAACTGCAGATTGGTAGCAACGGTTCGAAAATTGTCCGTCAAAAATCGGTTCATCGCGATGCACACTTACCTTCGCTTCGCCGTGAGAAAAGATGCCTAACTTGCGCACTGTTGATTCTGGCAAGTGGCGGATCATCCGCTCAACAAGCCCTTTCTTGACGGTTTGGCCCGTCTCTTGAGCCAATTGAAGCACATTGGTGATCACTGAACGGAGGGTGACTTCCCGTCGAGGTTTGAAAAAATCATGCACAGGAGTCGTGGAAACACCAATGCAGTCTGGGATCTCCAAAAGGCGCGGATTGCGGCGGATTAACAACGCTCCCCCACCAGCGCCTTGGGTGTATTCACCGGAAGATTCCAAAGCGTACTTGGCATTGTCAGAGAAGATCACGATTCCAGTTCGCTCGTCGTGTTCGGTGGAACGAGCAACCCAGTCCAGTGTGGTGTGAAGTGCATCGACGGCTCCGATGCAAGCAAAGGTCATGTCAACAACGTCGCAGTTTCGAAAGCATTCTGTCCCGTACCGTTCTTCATAGCGTTGGGTGAGCATGTCGACGATGTATGTCGCCGTTGGTTTGGCTCCATCCAAAGCAGATTCGGTTCCGAGGTACATTCGGCCGATGGTGTTCGGATCCAATCCATTGCGATCGATGATCTGCATCACCGCCATTGCACCCATCGTAGCAGTGTCTTCGTGGACGTCGGGTATGGACATGGCTTCGAGGCCAAGTCCCTTGTTCAACTTACCAAAATCAGCTCCGCGAAGTTCGGCAAAATCCCTCATGTCCATGTAAAGACGAGGGAAGTGAATGGCGATGTCATCGATACCGACACAGATTTCACTATCAGTTCCCATCAGCAAAAGGTCACACACCCCCTATTTGAAGGAACTACCAAATGTCTTGGCTTTGAAGCAGGTTTGACAAGTCATTCCATTTCTGGGACATCGGCCATTACTGGGTTTTGTTTTGCCCACAGCACATCATCGATTCGGAGGACAGAGATTGCTGCTTCAGTCGCACCTGCAATCCCTTGATCTAAAATCAGCAGAGGTTCAATCACCCCGATCTCAACCATGTTATTCGGCTGACGTCCAAGAACATCAAGTCCGATTCGGTCGGCGATTTCTTCCGGTGCATTCGATTGGGCTGCAACCAAAGTGAGCAAGGTGTCAATTGGATCGAGGCCTGCATTTTCTGCAAGCACACGGGGAATAACCTCGAGAGCGTCGGCAAAGGCTTCGACCCCCAGTTGTTCGCGTCCTGGAATGGATTCAGCATAGCGTCGCAAGCGTCGAGCAAGCGCCACGTGTGTTGCGCCACCTCCGGGAACAAGCCGTGCATCTTCGACAAGTTGGCATGCAACACCGAGAGCGTCGGCAAAGCAGCGCTCAACTTCACCGAGCACAGCCTCCGTGCTGCCACGAGCGATGAACGTAGCACCGCCCTCTTCGGTTTCGACAATCCAGTGAACTGTGCTGCCCCAAGTCTCGTTTTTACTTGAGATGAAAGCGCCAAGGTCAGAGGTTTTGGCCCGCTTCACATCGTGAACAAGCGTAGCACCGCAGCCACGTGCAAGCAGGTCTAAGTCTGAACGAGCGACTCGGCGGAATGCCTTGATTCCGGCCTTGGTCAGCATCATTCGTGCGTCATCATCAATGCCTTCTTTGCAGGCCAACAGATCAACGCCGAGGGCCTTGAGTTGAGCGACTTGCTCTTGGAGCAAAGCTGTTTCTTTATCCCTGAAAGCATCCAGAACCCCGGTCGAAGTGACGTTGAGTTTCACGTTTCCCATCATCGCTCTGCGCTCTAACCCACCATCGATCAGCAGGATTTTCCCACCCTTGATGTGGCGAGGCATGTCATTGTGAATGCGGTTCTTAGCCAACACCAAACCAGTGACAAGTTGACTTTCACCGATGGTACCACCGGATTGTGGAAGGATTTTGACGCGAGTTGGGTCGGCAAGTGTGCCCTGCTCGTCGGTGACGACAATGGCTTCTGCTGCGTCAAGAGCTAACTGGGCAAGCAGTTTTTGCATGCTTTCGTGACCTTTACCGGTTAAACAGGTTTTGGTAGCAAGGATTCGATGGTGTCGTTCTGAGGCGAAAGAAAGCCCACCAAGCGCTTCTCGCGCATGGACTTCTGCCATTCTGAAACCGCGAGCAATGATCGCTGGATGGACACCTTGGGTGACCAAGTGCCAAGCATTTTGCAGCATCTCGGCGCTGATCAGCACCGTTGAAGTGGTGCCGTCTCGTGCGATTTTATCTTGGACAGAGGAGGCGTTGATCATCATTCGAGCCACTGGATGCTCGACTTTGGCGGATTCCAAAACGGTCACGCCGTCGTTGGTGACCATGGTTCGACCGTCGTCATCGATAAGCAACTTATCGAGGCCTCGTGGACCAAGCGTAGAACGGACCGCACCAGCCAATGCAAGCGCAGCCTGAATGTTCTTCTGGAGTGCACTGCGACCGGTTGACCGGTCGGTGTCCTTCAGGATTGAAACATCGCTCATGATAGGGCCACCGGACTTCTCGCCATAAGGTCAACTCTTGGCAAGGTCAAGGCTGTGGTGACGCTCAGTCTTCGTCCTCGTCAACAACTTCGAAGTCTGCATCGACAACATCATCGCCACCGACATTGATCTCGCCGTCGTCTTCGGAGCCGTCTTGCTCCGCCATCTCAGCTGCTGCAGCTTCGTACAACTTAGCAGAAACGGCATGCATTGCTTCTTCGACTTCCTTGACCTTGGCTTGGATCGCTGCATCGTCGATGGTGTCAATGTCCAACGGCTTACCGTCTTCATCTTGAACCAACTTTTCGAGTTCATCGAGATGAGCCTTGACCGGATCGGTTTCGGATTCATCGAGTTTGTCTGCAGATTCGTCAAGCGTACGTCGGGTTTGGTAGACCACTTGGTCCGCCATGTTCCGGAGTTCGACCTTGACCTTTCGCATTTGGTCTTCCTCTGCAAACTTCTCTGCATCAGCAATCTTGGCTTGGATGTCATCTTCAGACAGGGAGGTTTGGGCTTCAATCTTGACAGATTGTTCCTTGCCTGTGCCCATGTCCTTGGCGCTCACATCAACGATCCCATTGGCATCAATATCGAAGGTGACTTCGATTTGTGGTGTTCCACGGGGTGCGGCCGGAATGCCCATCAAGGTGAATTCGCCAAGTGTGACGTTGTCTTTAGCGAAATTACGTTCACCTTGCAGCACGTGAATGGTGACGGCTGGTTGGTTGTCGCTGGCCGTGGAGTAAATCTCGGAACGGCGGGCGGGAATGGTTGTGTTGCGTTCGATCATGGTGGTCATAACGCCACCGAGCGTCTCGATACCGAGTGTGAGCGGTGTAACGTCGAGCAAGAGGATGTCGGAAACACCTTCGTCACCTGCGATGATACCAGCTTGGAGAGCTGCCCCCAGAGCGACAGCTTCATCGGGATTGATTCCCTTGTAAGGTGCTTTACCGGCTTCCTTCTCGACCGCTTCTTGGACAGCAGGAACACGTGTGGAACCACCGACAAGGATGACCTTGTCGACGTCGCCTTTCTTGACCCCTGCGTCTTTCATGGCTTGGCGGGTTGGCCCCATGGTGGCTTCGATCAACTTCGAGATGAGGTCTTCAAACTTGGCTCGGCTTAGGGTCATATCCATGTGTTCAGGTTGACCGTCACGCATGGTGATGAAGGGGAGGTTGATTTGGGTTTGTTGCGTTCCGGAGAGTTCGATCTTTGCTTTCTCGGAGGCTTCCTTTAGTCGGGACATTGCTTGTGCATCTTTGCTGAGGTCGATGCCGGTGTCGCGCTTGAATTCTGCAACCATCCATTCGATGACGAGGTCATCAAAGTCGTCGCCACCAAGCTTGTTGTTTCCGGCCGTAGCCTTGACTTCAATCTGAGGTTGACCGTCGACTTGGTAGATCTCCAAAACAGAGACGTCAAAGGTCCCTCCACCAAGATCGTAAACCAGAATGGTTTGATCTTCGCCTTTGTCAACACCGTAAGCCAAAGCAGCCGCCGTTGGCTCGTTAATGATTCGGAGAACTTCCAAACCAGCAATCCTGCCTGCGTCTTTTGTTGCTGTTCGTTGAGCATCTGTGAAGTAAGCAGGGCATGTGATGACAGCTTGCTTGACTTCGTGCCCGAGGTATGCCTCTGCATCAGCCTTCAACTTCTGGAGAATGAATGCGGAAACTTCCTGTGGGGTGTAGTCGGTTCCATCGATGTTGGTCTTCCAATCAGTTCCCATGTGACGCTTCACCGAGATCATGGTGCGACCGATGTTGGTGACCGCTTGTCGCTTTGCAGTGACACCAATCATTCGTTCGCTTCCGTCTTTGGCAAATGCCACGACGGAGGGGGTTGTTCGTGCACCTTCTGCATTGGGGATGACAACGGGTTCACCGTTCTCAATCGTTGCAACACAGCTGTTTGTCGTTCCTAGGTCAATTCCAATTACTTTGCTCATTTCAAATCACTTTCCGTTTTTTTTTCAAAAGATGGGGATTCCACCGTCGTCGTCTTCATCGTCGTCGTCGTCGTCGTTGTTGTTGTCGTCATTGCCGAAATCGAGGCTTACTTCTGGTGCCTCTGGGCTTGAATCGTCAGTGGTCTTTGCAGAGCCCTGCGGTGTGAGTTTGAGGGTGATGTCAAGGATGCCGTTGTTCAGCGACCAGTCGACCACATCTTCGCAAGGGTGCGGCAATTGAATGCGAGCAAGGGGTGCAGGGAGGGTGTCTTTGATGACTTCAACACGCTCGCCTTGGCGGACCAAAGCCAATTCGAGTTCACTCTCTTCGACATCGCCTCGGAGGGTGAAATCAACGGTAACCGCCATGTTCCAACCGTCCAAATAGACATCATTGGCTGGGATAGTGATCAGTTCATCGAGGGGTTCTTCGACTTCCGGTGCCTTGATTTCAACAGGACTTGCATCCACCTGGACGTCCATGCCTAGGTTGCTCAAGATGTCCTCCATGGGTTTTCCAGATTGGAACATCTTAGCGAGGTGAGAGAGGTCGAAATTGAAATTTACGTCGCCTTTAACGATTTTTTCAGCGTCAAGACCCATGCTTTCGAACTGTGAACGGAATTGTTCCATCATACCTCGAATTTGCTCTTTATCCATGCTCATACCCATGTTTTGGAACATTTCAACCAACTGTTCAATCAACTTTTCTTCCCATTCGTCTGACCCAGCCATTGACTTCACGCTCCATTACTTAACCATCGGTTACATAGTGGCCTGCAAGTCACCCTATATCAAGTTCACGAAATGGGTCCCCCTGCATGGATGCGCTCTTCGAAAATCAATCAAAGCCAATCCCTAAGAAGGACAAACTGTGCGCCAATGACAGGGAAGCACATGTCAAACTCACTCAGCGCATTCGGTTTGATTGTCCTCATGCTCCTGGCACCACTGGCTGGATGCTTTGGAGAGGCTGAAAACAACAGCACAGGGCAAGAGGATGCATTCATGATTGATTTCCTACCTGCCGGGGAAGCGCCCTTGCGTGCTGGCGAATGGCACACCTTCACCCTCAAAGGCGAAGGCACTCGTTTGGTCGTCCCCCAGGATGTCCTTTTGTTCGTGGACAACAGCGTCGTCCCGCTCGGTGTCATCCAAGTCCAAGACGCCAACCTTCTCAACGGCAAGATCCTGACGACACCCTATGTCACAGCAACAACCCTCACCGTCGTTTACGCCGACGGCACGGCTTCAACGATCGATCTCGAGGTCGGGAATGGAACGCCAATTGTCAATGGTGAAGAGTGGCTTGACAAAATGAAATTCATCCTCAATGTATGCACCGACTCCACCCAATGTGGCGGGTACATCAACCGTTGGATGGGCACCCCAAACCCGGCTTTTGAGCGGGCAGCGAGTTTCTTCCACGGCCATTTCGAGGGGCTGGGCTATGAAACTCACATCATGCGAGTTACCGATCACCTGAACCCGTCGCAACCAGAATCTCTGAACATTATCGCATGGAAAGACGGGCGCTCAGATGCTTGCGTTCAAGGAATGGGAGCCCACATGGACATCGCCCCTCCAGCATCCCCCCCCGCCGGAGGAACCTACGAAGGAGCCTATGACAACACGGCTGGAACCGTAGCCATGATGCTCTTTGCAAAGGCTTTCGTCGATATGGAATTCGAATGCGATACATTCCTTGCTTTGTGGTCATCAGAAGAGGAAGGTTTGCGTGGATCAAACGCTTTCGCAAACAATGACTGCGATTACTGCTTGCCGCAAGATAAGGAACTAAGGTTTTACATCAATATGGACATGATGGGTATCTCTTGGCCTGCCCTCAAAGAATCTGGTGATCCGTTCCCGTACCACGCTTGGTCTGGGCCTGACACTGACCCTGAAGTGGACGAACTTGCAATCACCGAAGTCATGGATCATGTCCATCGTAATATCCTGAAAGCCCCAATGGATCTTCGGATTGAAGGGTCGTATGGTGCTGGATGCGACCAGCATTGGGATGAGCATTACAACTTGGTCATGGATGTTCACGAGGACACCTTCGGGCGATCAGACCATGTGACATTCAGAGATAAGGGAGCTCAGACGATCTTCCACCTCGGCGCCTATGACGACGATTACAGCGCTTACCACTCCCCACAAGACACCTTGTCAAATATGATAACATCGGTTGGAGGGGAAGCAGAACTTCAGAAGTCAATCCAGTTTGTTATGTGGGCGGCTATGCTTGAATTCATGTTCGCTGATCAAACCCCTGAGGTTCGAAACCTCGAATGAATGCTAAAAAACAGCACTTCAAAAGCAAACCTGCACATGCAAAAGCATGTCCGAAGTGATTGATGACGTGGAAATTCACCCAGTCAAGGCCCTATGGAAAGTCATAGCAGGCTCGACGGTCATCGCTTCACTGTGCTGCTTACCATCGGTTGTCTTGGTGATGCTCGGGCTCGCAACCGTGTCCACAGGCGCCGCTCTCTCCGATACATTGTATTGGGGAACTGACGGCTATGCTTGGTTCCGCCCCGCCATGGGCGTTGTCGCCGCCATTAGCGTCGTCATTGGGTTGGTGATGTACTTCAGAAACCAAGGGATTTGTACCATCGACCAAGCCAAGCGCTCCCGTCGAAAAATCATCAACACCTCCCTGCTCGTTCTGTCCATCACTTACGTCAGCTATCTGCTGTTCAACTACGTCATCTTGACAGAACTTGGTATCCAGTTCGGCTTGCCTTGGGAATCAAGCCGGTCGTCCTACATGTTCTGGCGATGATCAGGCGTTGCTGCGCGTCGTCTTGCAGCCAACGCCCCAATCGCCCTCAATCATTGCCTCTCGTGTTGCTTGGAGCAGGGCATCTTCTGCCGTCACTGTGCCGCGTAAGCCAGGCGTTAAAGCGAGGGCGATGAAAGCACCATCTTGAATCCATTTTTCCAATTGTATTTTTGAATCCTCAATTGAAATATTAACTAAACCTACTCCAATTGGAATTTCAATAACTCTCGGATTGAGATGCATACCTAAACCGAGGGATTTTTGCACTGCTTCTTTGCCAACCCATGCTTCGATAGCCAGTTCAGGATGAGTGTCCAGGTGATTCAATTCTTCACCCTTCGCCATCATATCGAAAGCGTTTTTTTGAATTCCCCGTTCCTTCGATTCGGCATCGACGCCGATCTGCCATCCATGTTCCACCAGAGCCACATAGGCCCATCCGTCGCTGTGTCCAAGACTGATTGAAGGCAAAGCTGTGTTTTTCCAAACACCAGGGATGTAGGTGAGGTACGGTGCTCGGTGTTCTGTTCGTTCAACTGAAATCATTGAAGCATCAAAACCCCATTGACGAAGAGCTTGTTCGAGCAAGAGGCGCCCTGAAAGGTGCTCATCAGTTCGCTTCTGAATGGCAAAGGTCGCCACTTCATCGGCATGAGCGAGGGTGACATCCTGCACATCATGTGTGCGTACTCGGCAGCGGAGCACCAAACGTCGTGGTTCATCCGCACCCGGTGGGTGGAGAACTTGAACCGTCATTTCCGCCCCTCCATCATCGATCAAGCGTGAAAGCATCTTCATCCGATACGGGAGCCATTCCCTTGAGTCGCAACCCTTTGAGGGCCAAAACCGGAGCGTTATCATCACCGACGATGACCACATCGTGAACGGTCACGCCAGCCTCTTCAACAGCGGTTCTGATGCTCCTCATTCGGAGCTGTTCATCTTGTTCTGGAACCCGGAGCATGGACGACCATTCGATGCCAACGGGTAAGGAGGAGAAACCTTCGCTCTCCATGGCGACCAAGCCAGCGTTTTGGAACCCTGCTTCGATCAGCATTGGAAGCGCTTCGAGCAAGACAATTTCACCATCTGCTTCGTGAGCAAACTGATCGGATGCAGGCAACTGATGACGCATCAAAGCAACACCATCGGCACCGGGTGCTGAAGCATCGCCGACACCACGGAGCACGCCTCCGTGTGATTGGAAGCGAGGACCGTGGAAGTACCGTCGATAGATGAATGAAGGCAATTCAACAACTTCCCCGGGTGCAGGAACACCAACATCAGGTAAGGCCTCAACCTCTGCTTGGAGGAACGGACGAAGATCATCGCACTTTCCAACCAACCGAACCGAGGCTTTGTGATGTTCACGTTCGCCAAAGATTTCCCCTTTCGAATTGGTCAGATCAGAGACGAGTCGGCATGTGACCCACGTCAGATCGTTTTCTGTCCGATCGAATTCCGCATGGATACGAACGGTCATAGCGCCTTTAAGCAACTTCACAGGAAGACCAAACTCAACCGATTCAAACCCGGCCAAGCAGGTGGATGGACGGAGCAGGAGGGCTGTTTCAGCAAACATTTCCAATGCCATCACACCAGGGTGATACGGCACGCCTTCGATGGCGTGATCGCCCAAGAATGGATGGTCGGCAACCGACAGCGTGGATTGAGTCACGAGTGATCGCTCTTCTTCGAAGGAGAGAACCTTGTCAACAAACGGGAACCGTGCTGGGTCAGCGATGATCGCTGCCATTTCACCCGGAAGTCGCAGAGGCGCTTCTCTGAACGCGTCAAAGAAGTCCATTGAACCGAGGGAACCGCAACCGATCACTCGGCGCTTTCCACCAGCAAGAGCCTCATCGACAAAGATGGTGACACCTTCCTCAACAGACAGCGTGTCGATGCCTGCTGCAGCGAAGACGGCTTCAATCGAGCCACGGGTCGCCATGCCAACATCGCGCCATCCAGTCCAGCCAATGGCAACAGCACGGCAGATGCCTGCTGCAGTCAAGCGAGCCATTTCAGCATCAAGAACACTGTTCGCAGCAGCGTAGTCTGTTTGTCCAGCGTTACCGAACCGTCCTGCTACGCTTGTGAAACAAGCAGCGAATCGGGGTGTTTCCGCACCGGATGCTACACATGCAGCAAGCATGCACTGCCAGCCATCGACCTTGACACGAACGACTTTGTCGAACACCCCAGGATCTTTGTCGGCAACGAGTTTCGAATCTTCAAGCCCAGCGCCATGCACCAAACCAGTGATTGGACGTTCCATCGCCGCACCAACCGCTTCCATTCCCTCTCGGTCCAGGACGTCAACGGGGTGGTAAGAAGCCGTATTACCGGTGCTATGAATCGAATTTAACGTCACATAAACATCCCTGCTACGGGTGAACTTCTGCCATGCAGCGTTCCATTCAACCATGGTGACCTTGCCAGATGTACTTGCGGAAGTGAGGCGGTCTCGTAACGACATCCTTTCTCGTTCAAGTTCCTCTTCATCCCACGTCACCCAGGATTCAGTCTGCTCAATCAGTCGGGACCGTCCGAGCAAGGAAAAGTGCGCTCCAGCCTTAGGGGAGGCTTCTGCAACACCAATAATCGAAGCCGCAGTGACACCAGAGCCACCGCCAGAAACAAGCCATGTATCATCACTAAGCAACGGCTTTCGTTCTTCAACAAGGTCCTCGGCAAAGGCTACAAGGGCCCAGCGCCGTGAATCTCGATCAAGTCCAACTTCAATTTCGCCTGCCAGATTAAACACATCATTGTAAATCATCTCGGCAGCTTCAACTGGATCTAAAATCAATTCAGGATGAACGTCAAGGGCTCGGCATCGCAGATGTGGCTGTTCGAGTGCATAGGATTTGGTCACACCAGATGCAGCACACTGAACGGCATTGAAACGTTCACCGATGTTGCCATGGCGTCCGTCCAAAGCGGTGACTGATGCAACAACGCCGGTCTCGAGGGAAGCAAAGTGAGCATCAAGCCCTTGAAGCAGGGCGAAGTATCCATGTGCAGCCAAAGCGATCTGCGAGGAAGGCAGGCCATCTTCAGACCATGAAGCGCTCGCCAACTTGAGGGGAGCCATGTGGAGCAAAGCCGTGACGTTGTGACCACTCAATGCTTGGCATACCGCAGCAATGTGTTCAGGATTGGCTGGATCTGCACGGTACACTGTGCGCTTTCCTTCCTGTTGCATCGACATATCCCGAATGTTGCTTTCGAATCCGATGCGGATGGCTTCCATGCCCTCTGCTTCGACGCGCTCACAGAATGATTCTGCAATCCCCCAACCATCGTCGGTGACAACGGCAGTACCGCTCAGTGCGAGTGGAGCCCCTACGCCTGGTGCAGCTTCGACTTCAATTTGCCAACGGCGTGATTCAACAGGTGAACCTGTCGAGTGGACAACGCCAGGTTCCACTTCTGTGGACTCTTGAGTCGAAACGGGTGTTGATGCCACGCCGCCCTTCATTCGAACGATGTAGGCGGTGAAGTGATTCAGTGTTGGGTGGTCCGAGAGAACAAAATCCTCATCCAATGGAAGATCAAAGATTTCTCGTACATCGCCCATGATTTCGGCTTGCTTGACGGTATCAATGCCCAGTTCCCCTTCGAGGTCTTGGTCCATCTCGATGAAGTCAGCCGGATAACCCGTATGCTTGACAACAATCTCGACTAATTTGCCGTCGACTTCGTCATCAGACTGAGCAATCGTGGCCGCCACAGGCGAAGGCACAGCCGGTGCTGCTGGAGGTGTCGCCGTTGGAGTTGGTGTTGGCGTTGGGGTTTGAGGAGAAACTGGTGATGCCACACCCCCCTGCATGCGTTGAATGTAGGCAATCATATGATTCAAGGTCGGGTAGTCTGAGAGAACGAAATCTTCATCCAAAGGCAAAGCAAACCGATCGCGAATGTCAGCCATGATTTCTGCTTGTTTCACCGTATCAATGCCGAGTTCACCCTCGAGGTCTTGGTCCAATTCGATGAAATCTGCCGGATAACCGGTGTGCGTGACCACAACTTCAACCACGGTGGTTCGAAGGTGCTCATCATCAACGACCACTGCGGCAGGTGAGGCAACAACTGGAGCAGTTTGCGCAGCCGCTGGTGGCGGAGTTGGCGTTACTACTGTTGGTGCTGTAACCGCTGGAGCAGGGACTGCTACAGAGACATCTCCCCCGCTCATGCGTTGGATGTAGCCGATCATGTGGTTCAGCGTTGGATAGTCCGAAAGTACGAATTCTTCATCCACTGGTAAGTTGAAACGATCCCGAATATCAGCCATAATTTCAGCTTGCTTGACGGTATCAATGCCAAGTTCACCTTCAAGGTCTTGATCCAATTCCACGAAATCTGCTGGATAGCCGGTGTGGTTCACAACCACATCGATGACGGTTGTGACAATGTCTGCATCATCGGAAACTGACGCTGCAACAGGTGCAGCCTTCGGCGTAGGTGCAGGAGGTTGAATCTGAGGCTGAGCCACGGGTTGAGGGGTTGGCACTGCCATCGGTGTTGGGGCAATGGATGGTTTACCCTCGAACGGTGCAGTGATTGGCCATGGTTCACCTTGAACCCCTCCGTGGAGGTTTTCTTCACCGTTGACATACGCCACCAACTTCTGATCGAGTAAACGCATCACGACATCATCAGTACCTGCCAATTTACGGTTCCATGCTAGGAACTTGCCGCCATCGATTCGTTCACCTTGGACCGGCCAACGACGAACGAGTGAGAGCGCCATTTGAGAACCAAATCCGGCTGCAAATCGTAAACCGTACTTCAGGTTTGGATAGTCGCCACCCGTTGAGAGGTTGAGGTCACCCAACTCAGGGTCGGTTTCTTTGTGATTGGCAATCGGGGGTATACGCCCAGTTTTCATGCCGTGGAACATGCTGGCATCTTCGATGCCAACTGCCATTGGATGGCCTGTGAAGCCCTTCGTGTTAGCAATGACAAGTTTGTCTGTGCTGTGGGTGAAGGTGTCGCGAAGAGCACGAACTTCAGATTGGGCGGAACCGCCACGAGCGGGTGTGTAGGTTTCATGGGAAAAGAACACTGTATTCGGGGCGATTTCGTGTCGGTCGAGGCCCCATTGGCGCTCCATTGAAGAGACGAAATTATCGACTGTTTCAGCGACGTGATCGACATCGAGCCGCGTTCCATGGAAAGCGGAATTGGCTGTTGTTGCTCCAAGAAGTTCTGCAATTGGTTGCACGCCACGTTCCTGTGCTTCGGAATTCCTTTCGATGACAAACGCAGCAGCGCCCATTCCGAGAATCAGGCCATTGCGGCGGCGGTCGAACGGTAGGGCTGTTTCTTCAACAACGTTGTTGGTAGCAGCAGCTCCAGAGGCTGCGAAGCCTCCACCGATCCATTCCCACATGTCATCACCGGTGACATCGTCAGCCGAGATGATGACCACACGGTCAACACGGTCGCAATTCAGCCAGTCTTCGGCAACGCCAAATGCAGCAGTAGCAGAAGCGCAAGCAAGATTGATGATTGTGTTTGGACCACGTATTCCCGAGTACTGAGCAAATTGTGAATGGCCCATAGCCAACGTTTGGAACAGGTAGCGACGGTCAAACCGTCCCTCGCCATCATCGCCGTTGGTTTTAGCATGCTTCAACGCCATTTGGAACCCTGGGAAACACGAAGCGAAGACGATACCTGTGCGGTCTCGCGTATGTTGAGGAACTTGCCAGTTTCGAATCAGACGAAGACCACCTTTTCCGATTTGTTCAACCGGGGTCAATGGAATCGCTGCGTCACGCAGAGCAAGAAGTCCTGCTGCCATACCGAGTTGAGTCGTGATGTCCCATGCCAAGATCACTTTTGGATCGATACCGAATTCTTCTGCAAGATCAAAGGCACCCTTGACACCAGCAAGTTGTGGCACATCGCCAAACTCTGTGGCTTGGTCCATGTTCACTGAACCGTCCCGTCCTTTGATGAGTCGAACCAAGTTCTTGTCAAGCAAGCGTTGCTTGTAGTCGTCGGTCACTTCTGAAATACAGGTTTCTCCTCGAACGAGCCGCTCGAATGTGTCTTCATCGAACACACGCTCTCCACCAGGTAATCCCAGTGAAACACCCGTGATAACAAATGGATCGGCTCGTCGAAGGCTCATTGGGTCATGGCCCTGTGCGGAGGTGCTGATTGGATTGGTATGTTGTGCAACGCGGGTCATCGATGTCTTTGGCGTCCAAGAGGTCGGTGGCGACGTCACCCATCGGGCCACATCTGCAATCGTTTCTGCACCACTGACGTCAACTTCTGGATCGGTGACCGTTTCAGCAGCGAGCGTTTGGAACAACGCAGCAATGTTGTCTTCACTCATGCCAAGGCCGAGTCGAAGGTTGACCATGCCGTGACAGAATCGAGCGGGGTAGTTCGTGAGGGCAGCAATGCGGTCACCAAGGTAAGCATCCTTAGCCTTTTGAGCGGCTACTTCGGGATCTTGAGGTGGTGACGGTGCTTGGTGAATCACCTGCACGCTTGCGGCTGGTGCAGCGCTAGCCGAGGATGGCAAGGGCCGGGAGCGGGTCTTCAAATCAGCCGAAGGGGCTGTTTTTTGGTGTGCTTCGATCGGCCCAGCACGGAATGCTTCGGTCAACATTGGCGAAGTGGGTTCTGGCCAATTCACGGGGCGGCCCGCAAGTGCCATGGTGGCAAGTGCCGTGAGGAACGTGGCGATTCCGCCTTGCTTTGGATGGTTTGTCATCACTGGCAAGTGCGGCTGGCCTTCGAGGATTTGAACCGCAAACATGCTCAATGCTCGCTTCGGACCAACCTCGATGAAAGCACGAGCTCCCGCTTCATACATCGTTTGAATCTGAGAAGTCCATTCGACTGACGACGCCATTTGCAACGCCAATTTACTGAGGATTGCAGCCTTTGAGGCCTCTAAATCTTCGGAATCAGAGGGGTTCATTGGATAGAACTCTCCATCGACGTTGGCAGTGATGGGGATGGTCGGCCATCGGATTTCCAGCCCTTCAAGGAAGCGTCGAAGAGGTTCATTTGCAGGTGCAACAATTCGAGAGTGGAACGCGTGAGAGGTTGCCAGCAGCATGCATTGGAACCCTTGTTCTTCAAAGGCAGCCATAGCGGCTTTCACTGGTGCGGTTTCACCGGCAATAACGGTCATCTTTGGTGAATTCTTATTGGCAGCAATGACGTAGCCATCGATGGAATTGATGATCGTTTCGACTTCAGAATACGGTGCACCGACGCTTGCCATGAGTCCTTTGTCTTCGATTTCAACAGCACCCATTTCTGTGCCTCGGGCGGCGGCAGCCCTCAGTGCACCATCCATGTCAAGGATACCAGCGGACATCAAGGCAGCGTATTCGCCGAGCGAATGCCCAGCAACCATGTCGGGTTTGAGACCATGATCATTGAGCGCACGCTCAATAGCGAGATCGGCGGTGAGCATGGCGGGTTGAGTGTATTCGGTTTGTTTCAGTTTGTGCTCTGCCTCGGCTTGTTCTGCTTTGGAAAGGTTCGACCGAAGGACAAAGCTAGAGAGGGTTTCACCATCGAGAACTTCTGTCATCGTCTCATCAGCTTGAGCCCACACTTGCTGAACTGCAGCATAACGCTGGTAGAGATCATGCGTCATACCGACGTATTGACTGCCTTGACCGGGGTACATGTGGGCGACTTTTGCTTTCGCATGAAGGGGTGCGTCCTTGGTAATCAAAATTCCTTGTGCTTGCAAAAAGCCCCACTTCTCTTCATCGGCCATGGCTTTGGCAGCTAGAGCGCAACGCTTGGTGAATTCAGCCCATGATGTAGCAATAAGAGCCATTCGCAAGGGCGCCTTGGAATCAAACTTTGACGAAGCGTCGTACAGAGCGCGTGAAAGTCGAACACCATTTGGATCTTCATCGAACGTTGCTTCAGAAAACGTGAGTGCTGCCAACTCTGCGGTGAGTCCTGGCATCGAATCTGAAGAAAGCAACACCATGCCACCTTCGATCGCCTTCAGTTGATCGTGCGTCATGGTTGGTTTTGCTGATGGATCGAAAATGGACGGTGAGGTTGGAGGTGTTGTTGTCGTCTCAATAGCGGCATAGGCTTGCCATCGGCGCTCCCATACGGCGGCCAATTCGCTGTGGTAGGCGGGCTCGTAACCTTCGAGGGCAACGTGGAAGTTTGTGCCACCAAAACCGAAGGCGGAAATTCCAGCTCGGCGGGGGTGCCCTTCTGGTTGTGGCCAATCGCGTGCTTCGGTCGGGACGAAGAAGGGGACGTTGTCCCATTCGACTGTTGGGTTCGGCGTCACGAATCCTGCAGACGGGGGTATTGTGCGATGGTGGAGGGCCATGATGCTCTTCATGATCCCGGCAATTCCAGCAGCCGCCTTGAGGTGGCCAATTTGAGATTTGATGGAACCGACAGCAACATGATCGCCCTTTGGAAATCCATCCCATAACAGGGACAAGGTGGACAGTTCAGTAGCGTCACCAACTTTGGTTGATGTGCCGTGTGCTTCGACCAATTCAACGGTGCTGGCTGGGTAACCCGCCTGATTGTAAGCACGGGCAATTGCTTGAACTTGGCCGCGTTGGCTTGGAGCTGTGATGCCTTTGCCGCGTCCATCCGAAGAGCCGCCTATGCCTCGAATAACAGCATGGATTTCATCTCCATCTGCAATCGCTTCGCTCAAGCGCTTGAGCAACAAAACACCAGCGCCTTCACCCATCACGAACCCGTTTGCACCAGCATCGAAAGGCGTGGAATGGGTCGGCGATAGCGCACCAATAGCGCTGAACTTAGAGAAGGTTGCAGGATCCATGGTTCGGTCTGTTGCACCGGCAAGCATGAGATCAACTTGGCGTGTTTGTAACAATCGGCATGCATCGAGCACGGCCGCCATTGACGAGGCGCAAGCCGCGTCCATTGCATGGTTAGGGCCTTGTAAATCGAGAAGGTTGGCAACCCGGCCGGAAACCACATTGGCCAATTCGCCCGGCATGGTATCCTCATCGACTCGAGGTGTGCCTTCGAGCAAATCATTGGTGAATGCCTCAGCGTTTTGTTCTGCCAAGCCGTGCTTCTTTGCCAGCTCTGTTGTGTGGTTTGACCACACTCGGATGTTGGAGAGGTTTCGGTTTTCTCCACCAAGCGCATTGGCGAAGACAACGCCGCAACGGGTGCGATCGATGTCCTTTGAATCACCGTCATAACCTGCTTGCTCAATGGCATCAGCAGCCACAGAAACCGCCCATAATTGACATGGGTCAATCTGCGGGAGTGTCCCCGGAGGTTGCCTCCAACGGCGCCAGTCAAACTCAAAACCGTCGACAAGAGCGCCTATTTTTGAATAGGTAAAGCCCTCTTTGCTGTCACCAGGGCCCCCTTTTCGATAAAAATGATTGATTGGACCCGGCCAACGCCCTTCATGAATCTCTTTGATGCTGACTTTTGAATCAATGATGTTCTGCCAAAAGGCATCGATGCTTGGTGCATCTGGCATCAATGCTGCCAAACCAATGACTGCAATCGGTTCAAATGGACCTTGGTCCAGACCTTCGCAGGGCTTTCCATCCGCTGTTGTCAATGTCATAATCTCACCTCATTGGTCCATGATGCTCTGGGGCACCATGGTAATCGAATAGCCACCATCGACGTAGATGCATTGGCCTGTGACGCCGCTGGCCAAGGGGCTGGCAAGCCAAAGCGTGGCACCTGCCACATCGTCTTGGTTGACGTTGCGGCGCAATGGAGCATTGGCTTCGACGTGCTCGAGGATCTTGTCAAAGCCCGGAATTCCGCCAGCCGCGATGGTCCGTATTGGGCCCGAGGAAATGGCGTTCACTCGATGCCCTTCGGGACCGAGGTGGCAAGCCAATTCACGCGTCCAGCATTCCAATGCTGCTTTGGCCATCGACATGATTCCGTAATTTGGAACATATCGTGTCGAAGCAGCGTAAGTCAATGTGATGGTTGAAGATCCTGGGTTGAGGTAAGGCAGGGCGTGTTTCAAACAACGTTGAAGTGAATTTGCTGAAATGGTCATAGCCGTGTTAATGTCCTCATCCTCGACAAAGAGAATCGGGCGATCGAAACAACTCCGAGGAGCAAAACCGATGGCGTGAATCAAGATATCTGCTTTCAAACCAGGATTTTCAGCGGCAAAGGCGTCAAAGAATTCCTTCGTCGATGCGTCCTCTGCAACATCGAGTGGGTAGAAGCCGCCGATTTCGGGGAGTTTGTCTTTGAGTTGGAAAACCCGACTCATGAAACGCTTCTGATACCCGAGGTAAAGCGTCACCCCTGCGGAGGCTAATTGCTGGCAAATAGCCCAAGCAATGGAATCTTCGCTGGCAACGCCGAATACGAAGGCCGTCTTTCCCTGTAATTGTAGCATAAGAGCACCTACCCAATGGGTAGGTGTTGACCAGCCAACTCAACCTATGACTGTTCCCTATGTCACGGCCAATGAAACCGCTAATCTGCGACCCACTTTACTTCGCCGAAAGGGCTTCACAAATCGCCGAATAAATCGTCGAATTCGTCCGGTTTAGAATCGTCTTCAAAATCCGAAAAGAAATCATCCAGATCCTCATCCAATGCCGGGACTTCGACTGAATCCTCTTCAGGGACATCGATTGCCACTGGTACATGAACTGTTTTTGCTGGTCGCGTACCACGGGATGAACGCTTGGTTGCTTTCGCTAAAACCACAACCAAAAGGAGCACAAGAATGATCCCGCCTCCAATGGCCCCATACTGGAGCAACTGATCCTTGTCCAGTTCCTCTAAGTTCCCGCCGAGTGAGTTCGATTGACCGGGCGCTTCGACTGCCAATTGAACGGTAATTTCACTCGAAGGAGCGCTGCTGTCAACTGAACTTTCTGCTTGGAAAATCACTGGCAAGCGGACTTCTTCTGTCAGGTCTGATGGGGAACGAACCGTCAAGGTACGAAGGCTCGACGTCCCTTGGTAAGACACGTCTTCTGAAACAAATGTGCCGGCCGGGAATGAGAAACCTGCGGCGAGAAGATCGGCTTGGTTTGCGATGCTGACCCGAATGTCATCGTCGTCGTTGCCTTTGTTGGTGAATTGGAAGGTGAAATCAACCTCTTCTGATGTGGAAAGTTCCCGTGTGGTTTTGTCAGACATCAATAGTTCCACCATGCCGTATGAGGCAATTGAGAAGTCACCGAGGTAGGATTGATTGGCGACCCATGGACCTTCTGGAAGTTGCCCTAATGGGATGCTGCTCCACGAAATGACCTTTGCTTCAATCTCAAATTCATAAGCGAGGGATGCTGGTAGTTTGGTCTGACCTGAGAACACGATGTTGAAACTTTCTTCATCACCTGCTCCAAGCGTAAATTCATCTTCACTCAATGCCATTTCAACATTGATTCCATCCCAAGAGATGGTCGACACTTCAATGACTTCACTGGCCGAGGTTGGGTTGGTGACCGTGCACACCAGCACAGCATCTTCGTATGAATTCGGATGGACATCCATGACTGGATCCGAGCCGCACGTCAGTTCGACGGCTGGTAAAGGTGACCCTTGAGCTGAAACGGATGCTGCAAATGCAGGCACCACAAACAAAGCAAGCACAAGCGCTACAGTGAAGGCTCTACCAAAGCGTGCCATGAGCCAACGGTGACAGCGCTAACTCATCAATGTGATGGCGGAAAGGACCCTGCACGACTGGCTCTTCGACCTATGCTCATCGGTCAGTGACACCGTAAAGCAAATCTGGTAATTCTTGATGTGCTTTCCAGAGAAACGCTTCATCAAGCCCCGCTGCCATCAGTTGCTGTGTGCGTTTTGGTACTGTTTTGGGCCCGAGCACCGCCCCTGGGCGACGAACATCGTCCATGTAATCTGTTTCGAGCAAGAAACCGTGGGTTGAAGATTCGGCAGTAGCAAGCACTTCTTCAATCGCTCCTTTACCGATCAAAACACTTGGTGTCAGGCCCTGTGTGATGCTTCCAGTGATGGTTGGAGGCGCATAGTGACGAACAAGGCGCTGCTTGTCAAAACCAACACGATCGGCCATCACAGCAAGGTCGCTGTAGGTCGATTCAAGTTCGCCCTCAACATGCAATTGAAGCGTGACGTTTTCACGACGTGCCATGGCCATAGTCTCTTCGAGCAACACATTGGAAAGGTCCCAAACACGATCGCTCACGGGCCAATGGGGGCGTCCGACTTCGCCAACAGCATGCGCCAAGCCTTCATGCACAAGCTGCATTGCTGCATCGATGCTGTCCCGATAATTGGTCATCGCCCGTTCAGCACCATGCTCGCCATCTTCTTCGAGCCAAGCCTGAAATTGGTGGGCAAATGCTGCAGGATGCGGTCCCAAAACAACACGAACGCCGAGGTCGTGTTCGGTTCGAACTTCCGATGCCATCTTCACGGTGTCTTGGTAGGTGGTAAGATGGCCCTCCCGTGTCGTAGGGGGTCCAGAGAAATCTGGGCAGTGAACGAGGATTAAATCGGTCCCTCCAGCCTTTTTGAACTCGCCTGCAGCATGGAGAAACAAGCCATTACGGTTGAGATGGAAGTGGTTGTCCACGATTGGACCGTCCCACATGGATTCAGCGTTCATTATCAAACCTCAAACAGAGTGAAAGAGGGTTCGGCTTTCAACGCATGGGCGTAAAAGCCGGTTCAAATGCGTTCAACGAGAAGTTTACGTTCAGTGAATCGACCTTTCCAGAACACGGCAGCCATAGCCACCATGTTGCGATGACGTGCATCAGTGGCCACGCATCGCCCGTTTGGCCACATATGGAGAAGGAGATTGTGCCGGGTGTCGTCAACAATAGCACACCCAAGGCGTTCATCGAAGTGGGCGCTTCCAGCGCTAAAATCACCTACGACGCTCTCGACGAGCAAGGATTGCCCGAATTCAAAAGAGGCAACAACAGGACCAAGTTCAGTTTCTAAACCGGAATCATCGAGACCGAGGCGCAACATGAGTTCCTTTGCAGCCGCTCTGGCAGCCTCAACCCGGTGTGTTCCGTGGACGACGATGCGGCCTTTTTCATCGATGACAAGGGTTGCACGTGGGCTATCAAGCACTTTGATCACGACGCCGCCGGTTTGTTGGCCACCCAATTGAGCCACCACTGACGCTTGGTCAACGGGTGTTGGAGGTACGAAGCGTACGAGTTGATTTTCGATTCGAACTTGGATGGCACTTGTGGTCATTTTCACTCCTCCTCTGTTTGGCCGGTATCGGTGGGGTTTGAAGTAATCTCCTCTGGAACAGGCAGTGCTTCAAGGGCTTCCAAAACCGCATTTCGTTGAGCCAAGAACAGCGGAAGAAGCAAGACTGCGTCATCTCCGTGAGTTTTGCGGAGATCCGCTAAAGAACCTCGGAGACGTTCTGCGTAACGCAGGTCGCGCGCTTCGACGACCTTCTCGCCAACAAGCCATTCGTTGAGGTCCCACCACGTAGCGGAAAGGACCGATGCTGAACCTAAATTTGGAGAGATTCCCTTTGGTGGTTTTTGTGCTAAGAAGATGTTTTTTCTGACACGCTTCCGCCATTTCCCGCCTAAAGATATGAGACCGAGCAGTTTCTTCCAATGTGAAGCAGCTTTGGCTTCGTTGGTGAGGTGTTCGAACCATTGCTCATCATCAGCCGTTGGCTCTACAAAATAAATCGGGCGGTCATGCCGTTCTGCGTTTCGATGTAAGCGACGTGGTTCTGGATCTGGAAAACGACCCGAAGTCACGTCCTCGAGCAAGGTAATCTCGTCAAGGTAAATCCCAAAGGAGCCGCCTGAAATCAGACCATGCGCCAAGTTGACGCCAGGAGATTCCACCTCATCCTTTTCTTCTTGGACCCACATATCGACGACATCAGCAGATTCCAACAAAGCAAGAGCGTGCCAGTTTCCCCGAGGGCGCATGGCCCGCGGATAGACAACCGTTGGTAGAACACCATGCAGCAGAATGCTTCCGCCGTCTGGATCGGTCCAAAGGTGGTCCGGCCAATCCAATCGCTCGGGCACTTTACCCACGCTCACTGGTCTTTGACCCAATCTTGAAGCGCTTCAATGCTCCATCCTTGGTCAAAGTAACCCTGGATTTCATCTTGATTCCATTGTGGGAACATTCCCATTGCACGGGCCATATCAGGCGATACATTCGCAGGCGGGGTTGCTGCGGATTGTCCTGGAAGTTCGACGATCCCTTTGGTTGAAATCATGTCGTCGTCATCGTCTTCGTAAAGATCGCTGTCTCCTTCACGGCGCACAAGCACCACCACAACGATTCCTAGGATCGCAACAATGGTGACCAAGATGACAAGCAACAGAATCACTGTGCCACCGTCGCCTGATTCACTCTGAACCTTGACGTTGAATTGCTCACCTTCTGAAGAACCATTGTAGAGCACTTCATTGGTTGTCTCATCGGAAATCAGGTAGTACATACCAGTGGTAGCTTGGCTGAATTGTGTCAATTCGACCGTAACCCATTTCTTGCTGAGGATGTCGATTTCCTCGGTTTCAACAGACCCTTCGAGGACTGGGACACCGCCAGCGGTGACCGAACGAACAAGAAGCACTGTGCTGCCTGACATTGTTCCATCATTACGAACTTCGATTTGAAGTTCCATTTTCTCGCCTACTTCCGGAGAAGAGGGCGTAAGAATGATGTTTTCAACTGTGAAACTAGGTTCTTCGTGAATGAAGCGGTAGTTTGACTTGTGCTCTACCGAACTGGAGAAGATTGCAGCAATACCGCCGTCATCGGTCGGTCCGCCACCAGAGATGACGCCAAGACCTGCAGAATCCTTTGCAGCAATCCACATCACGAGTTCAACGTTGTTGATTTGGTCTTCATCAGGTTCGAATTGACCCTCTTCAAGTGGCCACAAATCGATGCATGTTGCCGAGGCGGAATAAGAGCCACCCAATGGAGAAAGGGTGAGTTCAGAGGTCATTGGCTCGTCGCCGAACGAAGTTCGGTAAAGCGGCCAAACAATGTTGTTGCTGGCGTCGGAATAGAAACTCCATGCCACGTTCACATCGCCTTGGAAGAGTGCTTCTCGTTCCTTGAGAACAACTTCAACGTCCACACAGTGGTAGGTTGAGGTTGGCATATCACCAGAGATCACTTCTCCAGTGGCACCGCGTTTTGCGGTCCATGAATCGGTGTTGACTTCCGGGGGGTTACCGTCGACCTTGATGTTGAAGGTGGAACAACCATAGGAACTGGAACCTGCACAGACCGCCGGTGTGCTGTCAACTGCACCGTCAGGGAGGCCGCCTTCATCGGGGCCACACGAGGTCGCATCGTCGAGAGCGGTTGTCGGGTTGTCATAGGGGCACAAGCGGAATGAATACTGGTAATCATTGGCCACTGGGGCTGCCGTGAGGTTGATTGCAAACGCACCACCAGAGAAGGTGTGGTAGGTGACTTCACCAGGGAATGGAACATACCCTTTGGCTCCGTTTGCAACAGCATCTTGACGGGTTATTTCCAGTGTGAGTGGAATTTCCGGCGTGATGAACACGTTGTTGTTGATTCCGTCGAGGTAGGCGTATTGACCCTCGAAAGAGATGGTATCTCCCGGATAGACGAAGCCCTTTCGGACGTCTTCAGTTTTTGGATCAATCATGTCTTCAAACGATGGAGTGACCATCAAGTCATTCACTTCGTCAGTGCGGAAATCAAGTTGGATTCCGTCGCTGTAATACCAATCCTGTATGTGTCGGCCGGGTGCTGGAAGCATTCGGTAACGTGGATTATCAAGGTCTTGCATGTACAGCACAGGGTTGTTCAGAGCGGTGGTTGCCCCGAGCATACCCCAATCAATACGGATTGGCAAGTCAAGCATGAACGTTGATTCAAACGGATCGATCAAGGCGCCGCCGTCCATACGAAGCATGCGTGGTCCATCAGAAATATCGCTTTCTTCGAGGATTGTGATCCAAGGTGAATCGGTCCAAGCAGTTTCATTTCGAGGATAGTAGTAGACATTCATGTCGTCACGATCGTCGGTCAAATCAATGTGGAAGAAATTCACATCGCGCCATCCGTTGTCGTCGTTGGCTTCAACGATGAGTGAATACTGGTTACCAGCGTACATGGTTTGATTCCATTTTCCATCGAATTGAGGTTGGTTGGAATTTAGGAAACGACCGTCTCGAGAGTCATCGATGAAGAAGTTTCGAATCACTGGGGATTTCGAATTCATCGAGACGTATGTGAAGTGGTCATCATCAAAGCCAGGGGCACCACCATCGATTGGGTTTCCGGCCAGATCAAAGCCTTCGATCCAAACTGACACTTTGCCCACAGGGTCTGCGCCAATGTTGGCCATGTCGCTGAACGTTCCCGTATAATTCGCAAATGGAGCTTCGCCATCGTTGTTCACGGTGACGGTGATGTATTCTGAGGCATCGGCGAGTCCATCGCCGTTGGAGTCATGGTCGTTCTCAACCCAAACCTTGATGTCAAGACTTGCGGGTGGATTCGGCAAATCATAGGCATTCAAACGAATGAGTTGGTTTGCATTGGGGACAACCCAGGTGTCGTCAACCATGGTTCGCCAATTGCTTTCCAATGAAGGGTCAACTTGGCCGTTGAGGATCTTAACTTCGATCAAATTTGGATCGAGGGTGTCGATTGAGAGGTTGAACGAGATTGCACAGGTCACCGGGTCGGGACGGTAACTTGCATCAGGGCAAAGGGTGTCGCCACCTTGATACCCGGCAATTCGGAACCGGTATGTTTCTTCGCCTGCTGCAAAACCAAGGTCGATGTTAAGATCGAAATCTCCACCGATGGCACCAGATTGGTTGTCAATGGCGTTCCATTCGGTGGTGAAGTTCTCGGATGACGTGTTGATTGACTTCTGTTCAAGGACCATGAAGTAGCGGCTTGGGTCGGGTGAGATGTCGAGGTTTTCGAGTCGAATGCTTCCTGCAATGTTGACCACTTGATTGGACACTCCATTGTCCAAATCTTGTGACAGGCCAATGTCGTTGCGAACTTCGAAGCTTGTGATGCGGGCATCGTTCTCAACAGCATTTCCACTTGGTGGGGCCATGAGCAGTGCAGAAGGTAAGCCATTGACGCCATCGGTGGCCAGAAGGCCGGAATAGATGCGCACTTCATCGGTGTCTTCCCAGTTCGAGTTGACGATGAAGCGCCAGGTGATCTCTTTGCCATCGGTCACATCAGCTTGCGTTGAAGTGGATTCAAGTGTGATCAAGTCGTTGACATCGGATGCTTCTGCAAATCCAAACGCGTCGGAGTAAGACAGGACAACTGTTCCTGTGCTTGATTCGAGAGTGAGCCGGCTTTCTGCGAGGGATGCACCGGTTGATGCTGCAACGGTGTGCATGGTGACAATCTCATACAATTCTCCGTTTGGATAAAATCCAACCGGGTTGCCTGTGACGCTGAGGGTGTTGTCGTAACCGCTTGCAGTGATGATTTCCAAGTTGGAGAACGTGAGACCGCCTCCGCTTGTGGAGGTCACAGCCACCTCAACGTTGGCTGTGGATCCACCCGTCCAGAGCGCAACGCCCTTGTTGAGTTCAAGATCCAAACCATTCGAGTTGTCGATGGTTGTTGAATAGTTGTAAATGACTTCGAGATCACGTATCACCATGGTAGCACCTGTTGAAGCGTTCGGCGAATCAGCCTTGAATCGGAATGTCATCCATTCGTTGCCGTAAGCATCGATGTGGCTCACTGGCACCAATGGATTGGTGAGCAAGGAATTGAGCGAGGTTGTGAGGTCGGTAGAATCGAGGAACTCGGGCAACATCCGGGTTCCATTCCCAACTGCGCCGAGATCAACAGATTGTGTACCTGAGAGGACAGAGAAATCGAATCCTTCCGTGGGGTCAGTGGTGGAGTGTATCATAACTTCATCCAACACGAAGTCGGTTGATCGGACAACAGCGCCCTTGGGGAGCATGAAACTTGCACCTTCTGCCACACCGGTAAGGTCGGCACTAATGTTTGCAGAATTTACGCCATAGTTGATGCCGTCCACCTTGTTCAAAAGGAATTGAGTTTGGCGGCCGAATGAACCAAACGCTGGTTCATCAAAGCCCCAATCGATGTTGCTATCGTTTGCCACATCGACTTGGAAGTTTTCGCCATGATGACCAAAGGTCAAGTCAAACCAAAGCCCACCAACGTTGCAGTTGTTTTGGTAAAACATCACGGCCTCAAATCCGAAGATTGGGGTATCGAGAATATATTCGGTATCAGGTACCATGCCCGTGATACCGGTAACGGTGCCTGATGCGAGATCGATGTAAGGCACTTCGCTACAATCGTCTTCGATGTGAGCTGTAATCCGTGTGATTGGTTTCGAAAAACTGCTTCGTTCAAGCACTGGTGAGTACGAAGTGTCGGTGAGGGTTGGTGAATATGTCAAAGGCAAACCACCTTCTGCTTCCCACACACCATCGACGACTCCAGTGATCATAGCATCGGTTTGATTGAAGCCAGTACCAACTCGGCTACCGATGCTGAACCCGTGGAAAACCGGGCTTGACAAACGGGATGTACCTGAGTCGAAGGTCAGGCGGAAATTGATGGAGGGGTGCTTGGTTGAATTGATGCCCCAGAGTTCGATGATCTTTCCTTCAAGCCCTGTCATAGGGGTGCCATGGTTGTCAAGTACCGTTAGTCCGGTTGCTGAGTCGACCACTTCCAAGGAGAGGACTGCAGAGGATGTGGTTTCAGATTCAATGGTCAGTAAACCGTAGCCATTTGGCTGGTTTTCGCCGCCTTGGACTGAAGGTAAGAAACCGTTGATGTCCATGATTGCTGATTGAGGCAAGCGGTCACCGAGGCGGAAGTTATCGATGTACCATCCTGCAGCATCACCATCGGCGGTGTTGATGTCGTTGTCGTCCATGACGAAACGAAGTTGAATGTATTGGCCGACGTATTGAATGAGGTCGATGGCGATGTTGGCCCAGCCGGTAGGGTTGTTCGCTCCGAGGGATGTGCCACCAAGCGCATAGTCGCCTGCTGGAACATCGCTGCAAGAGTTGTAGATTTCACCAGCGTTGTTGGAGCCGGTGCTGACGCGGTAATACCCGTTGGAGTAGCCAACACCTGTTGAATTACCGATGTCGATATCGATGTAATTGAATCCGGTTGGGTCGGGCGGGAAGATACCGCTGCTGGAAGTCCTAATTTGCACATAGGCACAATCGGTGTATTTGATGGCAGGATTTGTACCGCTTGGGGTGATTCGATCGAGGTCGTGGTAAGAATCGAAGTAGGCAGTGGTGTCCTTCAGTGCTAGATCGACGTACATCGAAGGGGAATGCAAGGCATACTTTCCACCATTTTGGTTCGAGAATGCGTCGGTGTAATCACCATCGCTCAAACCGGTACCCCAGCAGTATGTGCCGGAAAAACAGTCAGGGACACCGGGTGTAACTGGAGCACCTGTTGGATTTGGTTCACCGTGATCGAAACCATACCAGTTTTGGTAGAAGTCTCTTTGATCGACGAAGCCGGCCATTGTTTCTTCGAAATCGGTGAGAACGCCTTCGGCTGTAAGGGAGACTGGCGTGGCAGTGGAACCGTCTTCGTAGGTAAAGTAAGAAGCGTTCGAGAATTTTGTGAGTTGGTTGTTGTAATTAGGATTCCATACGCGAGACATGGTGTCCGTGTCGATGCGTGAATGGGAAGCATGTTCGATCATGTTCACTGAGATGTCCATGCTTGCGCTGGTCACGGTGTCGCTTGCTGGCAAATCGATGCTGCCGTCGTCGCGGTTAAGGAACGCTGTGCCATCACGCATTTCGATGTCGGCTTCTGTTTCTTCATTGGCGAATGTTGTGACGTTGGCTGCACCTGCGAAAGGGGCCAAAATCATCAATGCGACAAGGAACAATGGGGCTCTCAAGTTTCGATTCTCGTGTGTCATGGACTCACCTGCTCTTTACCCGATGTTTCTTTTACCTAAAATCGCATCGCATTCCTGCCTACCTCCACAACCCATGGGACAAGCCTGTGCTACGAACAGTTTCACAATTCACCCCCTCGGCGCTCTGACCGTGCGTCAGCCAATGATGCATCCTCCTTTTCAGTACGGAGTTCGTTCTTTCCAACTGTTGCTCAATGGCTGTTGAAACAGGAGGACTGCCCTTTACCTCAAGGAGAGCAAACCATCGTTTTGAGCCCCAGCGCATTCCATGACTTCATCAACAGGAAGACTGTCGGTGAAGCATGGAACCCTACTCAAAAGAGCCTGTTATGCTCATCGAACACATCTTCCCAGGCGATACCAACGACCATGACACGTTGTTCGGGGGCCGCCTTCTTTCAATTATGGACAAAGCTGGCGGGATCGCTTGCTCCAAATTCGCGCACAGGGAATTTGTTACAATTTCCATCGATACGCTGAAATTCATCGCTCCAGCACGTCAAGGAGACCTTTTGGAAGTCACTGGTAAAGTGGTGTTTACAAGCACGCACACAGCTTGCACAAAGGTGACTGCTATGGCAGTGGACAAAGCAACATGGAAGAAAAAGAAGATCTGTGAAGGGTACTTTTTCTTCGTAGCCATCGACTCGATGATGCGTCCAATTCCAATCCCTCAGTTGACTGTTGAAAACGAAGAAGAGCAAAAGGATTGGGACCAAGCAAAGCGCATCAAAGCACAAATGCGCAGCAACACTGAGCAATGAGCACCCCTACATTGATGTGGGCCTCGTTGGTGGCGAAGTCATGCCTGTTCTCAATATAGCCATGGTTGGCAGCGACGATTTGGCCCGTGAAATTGCAAAACCCACTGACCAACGCGACGTGCACACCTACGTCCACAAGGAAGCAGGCAGCGATGGACCGCGCATTCTCTCACTGATTCGTCCTGCCAAGTATCCCGAACGTCTTCGTCCATTCCTGAACGCACTTTCAGCTGCGCGAGTTGGAATCATCGAAGTGACCGCAGTTGATGCAACCCTTGGAGAAGCGCTTGTTGCTTTCGCAAGTTCAAGCCTTCCACATGGAATCGCCATCATCAACCCACCAGAAGGTGAATGGGTCGATGAAGACCAAGTCAAGATGTTATTTACACAGGCTGGACTCGGTGGGTGGACCTTTGCCAAGGGCGATGGCATTGAATTGCGCAAGAAGTTGTACGACCTCATGGATGCGATTTCTGATGAATTGAAAGCAAGTGCTGAAGCCCCATTAGTGATTCCCGTCGACCAACATTTCAACGTCAAAGGCATCGGTTTGGTTGCGATTGGCTATGTCCAATCAGGCACCGTGAATGTTCACGACGAACTTGTTCTTCTCCCGGCAAACGGCGCTGGGAGCGCCAAATCCTTGCAAGTCATGGATGACGACGTGCAGGCAGCTCGAGCCGGAGACCGTGTTGGTCTCGCCCTCCGTAACGCTAAGGAAGATCACTTGGGCAGCGGCACGTTGCTTGTCCGCCCTGCCGTCGAGGATAAGAAAACCAACACAACAATTCCTTTGGCAGTGGTTGCACATCACCGATCGAAGTTGGATTTAACCCGTTCACCTTTCCAAAAGCGCGTCTTGACTGAAGGGGATGTAATTCACGCAAGCGTCGATTTACAGTTTGTTGTTGGACGGGTTGCCTCTGTTGATGGAAGCACTGCAATTGTGGCATGGGAAAACCCCTTGTTCATTCGAAGAGAAAACCCCGAACCCACATTGATTGCCCAACTAGATTCAAAGCCTCGAATCATGGGGAGTGCGCTCCTCGAATGCCTCGAATGAGGCTCAAAGGAACCAGAAATAGTAGATGCCGCACCCAATAAAAGGGGAAATCAATACAAAGTACCTCAGTGGTTTCCACCACCAGCGATTCGTATAGCGCTCTGTTTGATTGCCAACTTCCTCAAGGACTCCTTCAACCAAAGCGGTTTCTGTTAGCAACTCAATCATAATTTCGCCTATGCAAGCCGCCTGATAAAGCAATACCCGGTCTGAGGGTGCTGTGTTGGCATTTGACGCGATAATGCACTGATTCGGCGCTTGCAAAAGGGTCGGAATTCGCCGCCCAACAACCCATCAGCAGTCGGTGGTTTGATAACCAACTACGGGCCCTTTGCGGACTGGGATGCGCATTACTGGACAGGAGGAAGGTCCACGGAGTGCTGAAGACCTTGAGGTCTTCAAAGGATTGCACTTGGTGGGGACACCCGGGAGGGTTCAAATTACAGTCTCTGAGCGCAAGCTTTCCATCGAACAAAAAACGGGCCACTGCCTGGACATCGCTCATGAATGGGTGATGAGGCTCAATCACACTCACAAACCCTTAGTCCCCAATGGTTACGCCTTCATGGGCGGTATTTTCCTTTGGTTCGGGCTGCGGGGAATGGTGCTTGGGACTGCAGTCCAAGCCTTCACAATTGTCGTTGGTTTGTCGCTCCTCATTGGCCGGTTTGGAGCGCGTCGCCCAACATTGACCATCGAAACTCAGGCTCAAGATTGCCACACCCTAACTGGAAACGATGCAACCTTGATGCGGCTATGTGAACTCCACAACCGATTGAGCGATGGAATGAGCCTTGAACACGCCCGTATTGGCCTTGATCAGCTGCATCGAGACGTTGATTATCCGCGCTCACAAGCCACCCCTCTCCTGCCTTCTGAACCGGTCCACCTTGAATCTCCTCTTTCGATTGCGACATTGCTTTCAAACCACGGCGAAGCTGATGCCCTCCCCGAATCCATTGCCCCCCTCGAATTCCATGGCCATGATCAACCGTTGGATTTAGATTTTGGAGAACCTGAAACAGCGGGGTGGATGTTTGGAGAACCTGAATCACAGCCCGCAATGGGGACGATGTCAACTGAGCATGGCTTGATCGAAAGAGGAAGAGCAAATGCACGTCATCGTCGTACTGCTCTGACTCACACCGGGCCTGAGTTGGCAGAAACAAGAGTCACACATCACCCAGCACACCCATACCCTTCACCACAACCGAGGGAGATGGAACGGTCGTTCAGCAGGATCTTTGGAGACGAAGAACACATCCCTCAACAGCCCATGGTTGGCCAACTGAGTGAAGCGCCCCCCACCTATCTTCCGAGTTTCATGGGCCCAGATGGCGCCCATGTACCTCAAAAGAGACCCGAAACAATCACCCCTGAGCCCGTGCTCGAAGATATGTTCGGAGACATATTCGCAGATGAAGGCCCTGCTTCTTTGGTTGATGTTGCCCGACGAGAAGAAACGGTTCTCGAAGCTGAAATCGTCCCTGAAGAACCACCAGCACCGCCCACTCAAACACGTAGCCAATACGGAATTGAACCACGTACATCGAGCTACGACAACCCACGCTTCCAAGTTCGTAGGAGCAGAAGTGCAACAGCCTCTCGTGTGCAGTCGGTCGTTCAAGGTCTAACTCGCAGCGCAACCTTAGCCGGAAGACTCCTCACTGGGGCACATCCAATCGACCAAACCACTCCCATAGAGACCGAGAGCGGCCAAGAACTTCGTGATCGCTCATCCCGAACGCATCAAGAAGAAATTGTCAACAGTGTGGCGAACCTTTCGGACCAGCGTGGAGGCTCACTTCCTCAAGAAGAACTCGACCGCCTAACCGAACACATCACGCGCCGAAACACACTTGCCGAGCAAATTCAGCAAGAACGACAAGCACAAACAGAAACCAAAGATCTGGATGAACTCGCCTTTGATGAGTTGACTGAAAGCGATGAGCGAAACCGAGCAACATCGGGTGTTTCAGGATTAGCAAGGATTGATTTTTAATCATCCGAGCATGCTTTCAAACTGGGTGATTCGTAGGTCAAAGGCATCCGCACTCATACTTTTCAGGGCCTCAACCCCGAACGATTGCAAGGTGAAACTGGCAGAGACTGTTGCAGCAACAAGCGCAGCACGCAACTCGTTGCGATCCAGTGGCCCCTCACCTGCTGCGATGTAGGCTGCCAAGGTGCCGGCGAAGGTATCGCCGCACCCGGTTGGGTCTCGAACATCGGCGGTTGGAAAGGCTGGCAATGCAATGATTTCTTCACCGTGGAAGGCAAGAACACCGTGTTCACCTCGTTTGACAACCAAGGTTGAAGCAGAAGTCATCAAACGAACAGCATGCGCTGCTCGAATTAAGTTTTCATCTCCAGCCAACATTCTGACCTCTCCATCATTGATGATGATGAGATCCACGCGTTGCATCACTTCGAGCAACGGTTCTCGAGCGATGTCAATCCAGAGGTTCATGGAATCCAACATCGAGAGCCGTTGTGGCGTTGTTTGATCTAAGACACTCGCTTGAAGCGCAGGATGAAGGTTTGCGCAAAACGTGACTTTGGGGGTTCGAGCGTGCTCAGGAACCTTTGGTTGAAAGTGTTCAAAGACATTCAGGTGGGTGGCATGAGTTTCAGCCTCCGCCATCGAACCTTGGTAAGCACCTTCCCAACGGAAGGTTTCTCCTGGAGCAGTTTCGATACCAGAGACGTCCGTGCCATGATGTGCGAGAACCAATCGGTCTTCATCGGCAAAATCCTCACCGACAACGCCAACCAATCCCACTTGGCCAAGGCCCAAACGTTTGGCATGAAATGAACTCGCAAGGCCGCCATAGGTCGCCGAACCACCCAGGGTCCTTTCGACTTGACCGGCCGGTGAAGTAACTGAATCATAGGCGATGCTGCCAACCAAAAGGACATCCATAGCCCAACCAAATGGGGGCGCTACTTCAAGGTGCCACCACGGACAGAGATCAAGAAATGTGCAACAGAGTTGAGGAAAGGTCGCACACATCAACAAAGCCGTCGGATGGGTTCGAGTTCACCCAAGCAACTCTTGATGCATATCGATGTATTGAATCGTGATGTTTCGGTCGAGGAAATCTTGCTCGTCCATGATTCGTCGATGCAAAGGAATGAGATGCTCGACGCCGGTGATCATGGTTTCATCAAGGGCGGTTCGCATGCGACGAACTGCATCATCTCGGTCCCGCCCCCAGACAAGCAGCTTAGCCAAGAGGGAATCAAAACAACCTGGCATCTCGTACCCGGGGTGCGCATGAGTGTCGACTCGGACACCATAGCCGGATGGGAAGTGGCATTCCCACAACCGTCCTGGGCTCGGTATGAATTTACGAGGATCTTCAGCATTGAGGCGGCATTGAATCGCATGGCCGTTCCAAGTCACGTCTTCCTGTCCGAAGGGCAACGCCTCCCCTTGAGCAACACGGATTCCTAATTCCACGAGGTTATGACCAGTGATCATTTCTGTCACCGTGTGTTCGACTTGGACCCTAGGATTCACTTCGAGGAAGTAAAAATCCCCTTTCGCATCCCGGAGGAATTCGAAGGTTGCAAGGCCCTTGTAGCCAACAGATTCTGCCCCACGGCAAACCATGTCGCCTATTTCTTGGCGCTTGGCATCGTCCAACCAAGGACCTTCCTCGACCAGCTTTTGATGGCGTCGCTGAATGGAGCAGAAGCGTTCACCGAAGTGGATGGCATTCTTTCCGTCACCAAGCACTTGGAATTCGACGTGTTGAGCCCCTTGAATGTATTTTTCGACAAAGACACGCTCATCCCCAAAGGCCGACTTGGCACGAGACTGACAGAGCCTGAGTGCACCTTCAAACTCCGAGGATTGTTCAACGATCTGCATACCGATACCACCGCCGCCTGCTGCGGCTTTGATGATGACTGGATAGCCTATTTCTTCGGCTAATTCCGAGGCAACCCCCGCATCAGAGATGGATTCAGAAGAGCCTTTTGCTGTCGGAAGGCCTGCCGCTTCCATAGCAGCGCGGGCTTGGATTTTGTCCCCCAGCAACGTGATGACGTCTGCTGAGGGGCCGATGAAGGTGATGCCTTCTTCTTGTAAACGCCTGACGAAGGTCGCATTCTCGGCAAGGAACCCATACCCAGGATGGACCGCGTCGCAACCCATTTCCTTTGCCGCAGTGATCACCGATTCAATGTCCAAGTACGTGTCGAGTGGATTGGTTTTGTTGTTAGCATAAGCCACATCTGCAAGTCGAACTGGCAGTGAAAGACGATCCTCACGACCATGAATAATTGCTGCTTCAATGCCCATGTCGCGCAGGGTACGGAGTATTCGAAGAGCGATTTCCCCACGGTTCGCAATCAGCACTCGCTTGAAGGTCATGGTTGCTCGAGGAGGAATTACCCTATGATGCCAACGGTTGAAACTCAATCAGAACTGGTATTTTCTAGACTGCAGACGGCGGGTGGTGCTGAACCAAAAAGGACCTTAAAACTTCCACAATACGGAAAGAAATTACAAGAATAGTGCTAAAATCATGCAAATTAGTGGGAGAGTTCATATCAATGTACGATGTTCGTTAAACATGACGCCGACACCTCAAACTGGAGCCGAAGCCCTCGACCGGCTCGCTGGCCGTGACTTAAACGCAGATGGACGAATTGTGAATTTGGTTATTTGTGGAAACTCTAAATTTTATAATTATTCATGGTTGGAAAACGCCATTGATGAGTGGGTTGAAGTCAACGCCTATCCCGACATGATCATCCTCGGTGGAGCGAGTGGAGTCGATTACCTTGCAGAACGATGGTGCGATAACAACAACATTCCCCTTGCTGTATTCACCGAAGCATGGTCTGCACCTCGGCCAAACATATCGACAGACACTGGAAGGCCGGAAGCGAAAGCAACCCTGGCTGACCAAATGCTCGAACGCGCAACTCACATGCTTGCGTTCCCAGGGCCAGACTCCGTTTGGACCAAGAAGATGGAAGATGCTGCAAAAGCATGTGGCATCCCTGTTTCGAGCGTTCCGATCCCAGTTTGAACAGCACCGTTGATTTCCATTGAATTTGAAGGCTCGAGTGGCTGAAAGTATCATTTTTTAGTTCCAGTTTCAAACAAGGCGTTGAAAAACACACCGATTTGCCATAAAACAGCCTAACACCGCCAAAAATTCGCTTCCCACCCCTCCGCCAGTACATACTGTACAAATGAGCTAACAAGCGCTCTCTAGGGAAGGGCCAAAAATTATCGAAAATCAGTACACGTCACGCAAGTAACGCTTTTGTTCCCGCATCATGGTTTTCTCGATGAAGTGGGTCGCGTCTTCGTTGGACATGCCACCGTGTTCTTCTGCAATCGAAATGAGGGCACGATGAACGTCTTTGGCCATGTAGGTTTTATCGCCACAAATGTAGAAGTATGCTCCATTTTCGAACCATTGCCAAATTTCGGCACCGTGCTCAATGAGGCGGTGTTGGACATAGATTTTCTCTGCCTGGTCACGTGACCAAGCGGTTGTGAACCTGAACAGATCGCCGCTGTCCATCCACCCTTCAATGGTTTCTTGATAGTAGAATTCGGTCTTTGAGGATTGATCGCCAAAGAACAACCAATTGCGTCCTTTGCCTCCATCGAACACACGCTGCTCCATGAAGGCTCTGAACGGTGCGATACCTGTTCCTGGACCAACCATGATGATGTCGATGTCCTTATTTTCTGGGAGTATGAACGACTTGGTCGGTGACATGAACACACCAATCGGTGCACCTGATGTATCAATCTCATCAGCCATGAACTGAGTGCACAAGCCGCCTCGTACACGTCCGTTGTATTCAAATCGGACAATACCAACGGTGAGTTCGACGAATCCGGGGTGGGCATCATGGGAAGAGGCAATCGAGTAGAGACGAGGTTTCAGACGATCGGCCAGCTCGAGGAATTCTTCAGGTGTGTACTTCACATCAAATTCACGCATGATGTCGACATAGTCTCGAGTCCAAAGGTAGTCTTCGATGGCTTTGGCATCAACAACAAGAGCCTCGACCTTAGCCACGGGGTCATCGGAGGGTTGGCCAGGTGAAAGACCAGGTGGCAAATCGCCTTCGTCATCGGCCGACCATTCTTCTCCATTTCGGGAACGGGCTACGATGGAAAGGGAGATACGCATACCACTTGCAACAACCTTGTGTGCAAGGGATTGGACGAATTTCTTGTTTGCCATGTGCACTTCAAAATCCTTCTTGAGTGCAGTGTATACATCTCGCTCTCCGTTGTGTGTAGAAACGAGTTGATTGCGATCCCAGCCTTGAACCTGAATCAATTCTTCAACAATGTGTGGGGGGTTTTCAGAAAGCACGCCAAGGGCGTCTCCGACCTTGTAATCGAGGCCTGAGTCGCCAAGAGCGAAGACAATGTGGCGGGTTTCTTTCTTCGACCCTTTGCCGTTCAAGACATAGTTTTCCGTGATTTGGCTCATATATGGGTTCTTCAAACTCCAATCGCTCATGGTATCACCGTGCAACCTAAGGCTGTGATTTGGTCCAATCACAGCCTCCTTAAGATGCTTAGCACCCAGAGCGATGCCTTCACCTATTCACTGTGTTCTATGGCTTAGCAAACGGCGTTTTGACAAGGATGGATACGGCCCTTTATATGGAGACCCCGGTGGTTGTGGGCCATGTCAACCATCAAAGCGCCGACCGCAATCATCGTAGGCTCGGGTCCCGGAGGCCTCGCATCGGCCCTCCTCCTCGCCCATTCAGGCGTCGACGTGACCGTGCTCGAAAAAGCAGAAGCCGTCGGCGGCAGAACTCGATTGTTCAAGAAAGACGGGTTCACTTTTGACCGTGGACCAACGTTTTTCCACTACCCAGAAGTCATTGAGGAGATCTTCCAAGCCATCGGCCTCGACGCTCACAAAGAACTCGGTTTGATGCCCCTTGACCCAATGTACCGACTCGTTTTCGGAGCAGGTGGACACATTGATGCAACCAGCAACCTTGAGGAAATGACCGAACGAATCCGTGAACTGTCCGGCGACAAGAACGCAACTGGTTTCGAGAATTACGTTAAGCAAAACAGAAAGAAGCTCGACTTCTCAAAGCAATGCCTCCAAACCCCATGGTCAAGCCCCCTCAATGTTTTCTCGAAGCGAGCCATTCGAGTTGCAACCATTCTCAAGCCTTGGTCAAGCGTTGCCGGCGATTTGAGCAAGCACTTCGATGACCAACGGGTGCGACTGGCAATGTCGTTCCAAACCAAATACCTCGGAATGAGCCCCTTCCACGCACCATCGCTGTTCACGATCCTTTCCTTCCTCGAATATGAGCACGGTATTTTCCACGCCAAAGGCGGACTTGGAAGCATCACGGCACGGATGGGGAAAATCGCAGAAGGCCTGGGTGTCAAAATCCACTTGAACACGCCGGTGAAGTCCCTGATCTATGAAGGGAAAACAGTCACAGGTGTACGAATCGAAGGCAAAGAAATCATGGCTGACAAGGTCGTCATCAACGCCGATTTCGCTCACGCAATGACGACACTCGTTCCCGATGAAAAGCGCAAGAAGTGGTCGAACAAGAAGCTCGAGAAGAAAGGCTACTCCTGTTCAACGTTCATGCTCTACCTCGGTGTCGACAAGGAATACACACACCCGCATCATCAAATCTACGCATCGTCCGCATATGAGGACAATCTGGAAGACATCACCAACCACCGTCTTACGTGGGACGACCCGTCGGTCTATGTCCAAAACGCATCGATCACCGATGACACCCTTGCACCAAAGGGACAGTCAACCATCTACGTCCTTGTTCCAGTTCCAAACCAACACGAATCCATTGTTTGGGATGACATCAAAGACGACTTCCGCGACACCATCGTCAAACAATTGGGCAAACTCGGCTACGATGACATCGCCGACCACATCGTGTCAGAAACCGTGATCACACCTGATGATTGGGGCGCCTCTGACATCTACCGTGGAGCCGTTTTCAATTTGACTCACGACCTCAAGCAAATGCTATGGCGCCGCCCACACAACCGATTTGAAGAAGCCAACAACCTCTACATCGTCGGTGGAGGAACACACCCTGGAAGCGGACTGCCAACCATCTTCGAAAGCGCACGAATCAGCAGCAAACTAGTGCTCGCAGACCTCGGAATGCGCCCAGATTGGAATGGCATGGATACATGGTTCAAAGATGTCAAGCGCCCACGTGTCGCCGTTCGACCATCCGTTCAACCCAAAGCACTTGGGTCGGCAACCGGTGAAGAACATGCGGCATGAGCACTTCGTTCTCACCTGCATTTGCCTTGGTTTGGTCACAGGATGCATTGCACCTCAGGCCATCGATGACGGCGGCGTCTCAACAGCCCCGATTCACATGACCTTCGAGGCACCAACACTTGATCGCACCGAAGACGGTGGTGCTACATTCGACCTCAAGGAAACCTTGGTCGATGGGCCAGTGATGCTCCTATGGATTGGAGCAGGGTGCTCCGGGTGCCATGATTGGACCAAAATGATCAGAAATTCGATGGATGAAGGACGGTTTAATGCTTCCAACATCACCGTAGTCAGTGTCCACAGATGGGCACAATTTGAGACAGCACAAGATGTCATGGACACGTTTGCAACAGATTCGAACAAAACGCATTACACACCCTGGACCGTTGTAATTCCATCCCTGGCCACGCCCACTTACGAATTCAATTCAGAACAAAACACGGGCCTCCCCCTCTATGAAGCATATGGCAACCCGAGCACACCTACCCTCCAACTGATCGACCAAAGCGGAGCACTCGCTTGGCAATCCAAGACTTATTGGGCCAATGAAACGGTCCTTGAAGAAGGACTTTCATTCTTTGATCAAACTACAGCGTGAACGAGACACTGCGACTTGAGGTACAAACAATGCGAATGGTGAACCTCAAAGACCCCAGCGTGCTGGGTAAATACAGGCGTCCTCGGACGGTGGGTGAGATAGATGGGTGAAGGCATTAAACTTCCAGTCCTGAATGGGCTGGGTCGCACTGACCGAATCGACAATTGGTTGTCGCAACCCTTGATGATGGGCATCGCTCTCACCATCACTCTGCTTTACACCGTAGGCAGGTTGTTTTTGTACCCCGACACGGTTCAATACGACATTAACGGCGCTACCGTCATGTCACCTATTTTTTCTCCAAACGTCCTCGAGTGGAGCCTTTTCGGCCTCAATGAATGGGAACACCCTGGCTGGGTCAACGCAGCTGTGCTGGTGCTCTGGATCCCCTTCGGCTTCCGTGGAACATGCTATTACATGCGCCGAGTGTACTACCGCACCTTCTTCGCCAGCCCTGTAGCTTGCTGGGTCGACGAACCTGAGATCAACAAGAAATTGGGTTACAAAGGTGAGAAGCGCCTTTTCATCGTCAACAACCTCCATCGATATTTCCTCTATGCGGCAATGGTCATCTTAGCCATCAAATGGTGGGATGTCACTCACACATTGCACTTCACTGAAGGAGCATCCCAAGGGTGGGGCATCTGCATCGGCACCCTCGTCATGGGCTTCGAAGCCTTTCTCTTGACCATGTACGTCACCTCTTGTCACGCCTTGCGCCACCTTACAGGCGGCGTTCTTGACCGATGGACTTCCCCCATTTCGCGCCTTCGGGGCAAGTTGTTCGGCGGCATCACAGCCCTCAACCGTTCCCACGGGTTCTGGTTCTGGACTTCGTTGACGTTCGTATTCCTGGGTGACCTTTGGGTCTTAGCGGTTGACGCCGATGTCTTGAGCGACATGGTGCTCTTTGCTCTTTGAGGTGATGATGTATGGCTGAAGAATACACCAAACACGAATATGATGTTGTTGTCATTGGCGCCGGTGGCGCTGGCCTACGTGCTGCGATTGAAGCCGCTCGAAGCGGAGCAAAAACCGCAATGATCACTAAATCACTGCTCGGTAAAGCCCACACCGTCATGGCTGAAGGTGGCTGTGCAGCTGCCCTACAGAATGCTGACCCACGGGATGGATGGAAAGTCCACTTCCATGACACCATGAAAGGCAGCAAGTGGCTTGCCGATTGGCGTATGGCAGAACTCCATGCAAAAGAAGCACCTGACCGAGTTCGTGAACTTGAGCAATGGGGGGCTGTGTTCGACAGAACACCGAACAACCTGATCAATCAACGAAACTTTGGCGGCCACACCTTCCCGCGTCTAGCCCACGTCGGCGACGCTACAGGTCTCGAACTGATTCGTACCTTGCAAGAGCGAGGCATCCACGAGGGCATTGATATCTTCATGGAATACACCGTCCGACACCTCCTCAAAGAGGGAGATCGTGTCACTGGATGCGTCGCATACACTCGCGTGGATGGAGAGTTCCACGCATTCTCAGCGAAATCAGTGATCCTAGCAACAGGCGGAATCACTCGATGCTGGTCTGTTTGCTCGGGATCTTGGGAATACACCGGAGACGGTCACGCCCTCGCCCTTTGGGCTGGCGCAGAACTTCGTGACATGGAGTTTGTTCAATTCCACCCAACAGGAATGGTTTGGCCACCATCTGTCCGAGGTATCCTCGTCACTGAAGGTGTGCGAGGTGAAGGTGGACGGCTGACGAACTCTGAGGATGAGCGATTCATGTTCAACTATGTTCCAGAAATGTTCGCAGGCGATCACGCAGACACCATTGAAGAAAGCGATCAGTGGGTCGAAGAAGTCGTTTCAGGAAAACTTGCAACCGTTCGAAGGCCACCAGAATTGCTCACCCGAGACGTTGTTGCAAAAGCCATCAACTCGGAAGTCAAGGCAGGCCGTGGTTCCCCACACGGCGGTGCGTTCCTCGACATTTCCCATCGTGGAGAAGAAGCGATTCTGAAGAAACTCCCTTCGATGCATCACCAATTCAAGGAACTCGCTGGCGTCGACATTTCGAAAGAACCTATGGAAGTTGGTCCAACGGCCCACTATGTCATGGGTGGCGTCCGAGTCAATGCAGAGACACAGGAATGCAACGTACCCGGTCTCTTTGCTTGCGGTGAAGTCGCTTCAGGCCTTCACGGAGCAAACAGACTCGGAGGCAATTCACTCTCCGACCTCATCACCTTCGGAAAGCGAGCCGGCGAACACGCAGCAAAGCGATCCGAAAAACTCGCCCAACCAGGCATTGAGGATGCTCAAGTTCAATCCGCCATCGAAGTGATGCTGGCGCCACTCAACCGAGAGGGCGGCGAAAACCCCGGTAAAATCTACGATGAGATGCGGGACATGATGCAAGCCAAGGTCGGTATCATTCGAACGAAGGAAGAAATGACCGAAGCATTGGATGACCTTCGTGCATTCGACGAACGTCAAGATACCTGTTTCCCGGGTTCTTCTCGCAAATACAACTCTGGATGGCATCAGGCACTGGACTTGAAGAACATGGTCGATGTCTCAACAGCCGCCACATTAGCAGCCCTGACCCGTGAAGAGAGTCGAGGCGGCCACACCCGTGACGATTTCCCTGGCGAACTCGAAGAATGGGGCTCACTCATCAATATCATCTACATGGCAAACGGCGAAATCAAAGTCCGTCAAGAGAACATCGAGCCAATGAGAGAAGACCTTGATGGGGTCATCAAGGAAGTCAAATCAATGATTGCAGAACGAGCTGCTGAACAAGCAGGGGGTGGAAAATGATGGTACTCAAAGGAAAAACACAAGATTTCAAGATCCTCAGAGGCGAAGGCGATGATGCTAAACTTGAATCATTCAGCATTGAACTGGACGAAGGCATGGTCGTGCTTGATTGCGTCCACAGAATCCAACACGAACAGCAACCAGATTTGGCCGTCCGCTGGAACTGTAAAGCTGGAAAGTGTGGTTCGTGCTCTGCTGAAATCAATGGTCGTCCTCGCTTAATGTGCATGACGCGAATGAGCGATGTTGTCGCCGAAACACCCGAAGGTCAAGCGATTGAAATCCGCCCAATGAAGGCTTTCCCGCATGTCAAGGATTTGGTCACAGATGTTTCCTGGAACTATGATGTTGCAAAGCGAATCAAACCAATCAATGGCCCAGCAACCATGGATTGGGAATTCAATCAAATGGAAGCAGACCGAGTTCAGCAATTCCGAGAGTGCATTGAGTGCTTCTTGTGTGTCAACACGTGCCACGTGCTCCGAGATCATGCTCTGTTCGATGGCTTTGCTGGCCCACGAAACCTTGTTCGCTTAGCCCAGTATGAAATGCACCCGCTTGATACAGAGGATCGTATCCCTGAAATCAAAAAGGAATTCGGCATTGAATATTGTAACATTACACGCTGCTGCACAGAAGTGTGCCCTGCAGGCATTCAGATAACCGACGATGCAATCATTCAATTGAAGGAACGTGTGGTCGACAGGTATTACGATCCACTGCAGCGTATTTGGCGCACCATCACCCGTCAAAACGTTCGTTACTGAACGTGATTGCTATGGCGTCAATGCTTGAACGCTTACGCACTGGATTTGCACTCTTCCTCGGTGCGGCTTTTTTTTGGATTGGTGTTCAACACTTTACTGGCCCTGAATTCTTTGAACCGATTGTACCAGACCTTCTCGGTCATGCTACATTCTGGGTGTACGCAAGCGGCGTGGTTGAAATCGCAATCGGTGCAGCGATGATGATTCCTGTGTCACGATCGCATGCTGGGAAAGCCATGGCGGTGTTTCTTATCGTGTTGTATTGGGCGAACCTCAACATGTGGCTCAATGATATTCCCCTGATGGGCACCACATTCAGCAACACGGCTCATATGGCACGCGCTGTGGCACAACTAGGAATGATTGCATTGGCTCTTTTCATTGCGCGAGGCACGCCGAATCAAGTGCAAAGAATAGAAGAAGAAGGTTGAGAGCCTTTTCCGCCTCCGAAGAGGCGGTAAGGCGGCTACCCTTTCGGGAACGGACGAAGCTTCACTCCATCCGAAGGTCATTCAGGATGATGGTATCGAACTCAAAGGTGTTCGATGCCGGTCTTCTTGACGTTGGCCTTCTTGATCTTATCAGGAAGCCATGCAGGACCGTTCGCTGGCTTTGGTACCATTGCGATGCTGCCTTTGAAGCAGTGAACACGCTTGGTGCCACGCTCTCGTAGGCGGATGGTCGTATGTCCGCGGGTTGCTGCTTTTAGGGCTGCGCCACGGGGTTGTTTGCTTGCAAAAACCTGGCTCGTATCTTTTCCGTTCTCCATGAGAACAAAGTATTTTTTATCAGACATTTTGGATTACCTCCGGTAAGGTTTGTATCACACTGAGTATATAGTATTATTGCCGAACAAAGGCAACACTGCTCGGTATAGGGAGCGCAGTACACCATTCCAAAGGGCACTTTCGAGCCGTAAAGCCCCAGTACATCGGTTTCAAAATCGGGAGCTCACGTGAAAGAATTTCTCTCAGAGTTCTGCCCCGGCGAGGGTCTTGGTGTCGATGATCCCTGGCACCTGCCGAATGTCCTCAACAACCGACTTGGCAATGGTTGCTAAACTGTCTGCTTCAAGTTTGATAATCAAATCATGATCACCGAACAACAGCGTCGCATCTGCAACGAAATCCATGTCCCTCACTGCGAGGTAAACCTCGTGTTCCTTTCCAGGTGCGACATTGACGAGTACGTATCCAACTGCCATGGTAATCAACCATAGCGGTACGCCAAAGGACTTCAAGTCTTCTCTGCTCCATTAACCGTCAAATGTTCGAAAAAAGGCATCTGCCCTTCACAGAAGGCAACCCATTGAAGATTTGACCAACCATCTGGGGCAGGCCCTGTTAACCATTCAAGATAAGCCTCCGCAGACCATCCTGCTGGTATTTCAGACCCTTCAAGCATCGCCAATGGCAAAGCCTCATCCGATGCGACAGGGGATTCTTCTTCAAGGGACCAAAGTGGAGCAATCGTTTCACCCGAGCCTCGTTTCAACTGAACCGTAGCACCAAGGGCAACAAGAGCAAGGACAACAATGAGTCCGAACAGCCAAGGCCCAACCTGTCCAAGAACATCGGCCTGGGTTGATCCCGCATCAGAAAGGGCACAATCAATGCAGGGTGGTTTTGGAGCAAGGGTCGTCTCAGTCCAAACAGAGGCCGTTTGACCCCAACCATCTTCACAACTGAAATTGAAGCGGAGGGTTGAGTTGCCCAGCGCAGAAGTCGTTGGGAACACAAAGGACAACGAAGCATTGGTTTGAGAGGTGCCATCCATTTGCGCCTCAAGAGAGAAATTTGCTAACGCTGTACCATTGTTCAGAACAACCGCCTGGCATTCAACGTCAGTCAGTCCGTCCAAGTCATGAACATAAGCGACCGGCTCGAGGCGATCACCTGCTGTCGCGTTTGTAATCGCCTCTATTGTAAGGGATGGGGCAGCATGGAAGAAGTCGATTGGGATCATCAACGAACTCGACAAGCCATCGATGTCACGAACGGTCAGCATAATTTGCCCCTCACCATCGATGAAGGAACCATCAAGGCGCAATCGGAACCCAACAAGGTACTGATTCGGAGTCGAAGAGGTGGCGTTCGGCGTCAAGCAATCAAGGGGGTGTTCGTCGAAAACAGTTGAATCAACCAATTTAGGAGCGTTCACAGACCAACCTAATTGGGACATGGACGCCTGCAGAATTTCAAGAGAGCGTTCACTCTCAATAGAAGCGTACAACGTAAGTGTTTCACCGAAACGTAAGGATTGGACCTGTCCTGTAGCATCGCACACACCTGCTTCAGCAATCAGCGGGGGTGTGAGCATGAAGGTGAAGCGTTGTTCCATAACGATGTTGGCACCATGGCGCCCAGTCGCATCAACAATGACCCTCAGCTCCCCAGATTCAAGCGGCTGTTCGATGGAACTCAATTCCACAACCAATGGAGTACCAATATCTGCAACATCCACCGATAGCAGAAGTTGTGAAGCCCCCGGCCATTCAACGGTGAGGTCACCAGTCACTGCGGAGATGGGGTCGTCGAGGTCTGTGAAGGTCAATTGAAGGAACTCACCACCCCCTCCCCGGACCCGATCGAGTGGCGCTCCATTGGCATCAATCAGTTCAATCAAGACCTGGGGTTCGATGTCTTCGATGCCAATCAAGCGTGAACTGAGCAGGGCGCCAGAAGAAGAACGCACTTCCAAGGAGGTCTTCTCGAGCGAAACCCCTGGCTCAAGGAAGAGCGATCCTGAGTAGCAATGATGGTTCACATCGTTTTGAGGCTGATGTATCCAGTTCGCGGTAATACCACGCGAAGAGAGAACCGAAGGTGCTTCGGATACTGGATCGTGGTCTGCATCGAGAACGCAAACCTTCAGCGGCGTGGTTTCTCCGCGTGCAAAGCCACCAGTGGGGGCGTACGCCAGTGGTGTCGCACCTGACCAAGCCTCAGAATCAACACCGCTCACATGAGGGCCAAACCACTGGGCTTGGGCATCGACCACGCTTGCGACCTCTGGAACGACCAAGAGCGTCTCCTGCATGCTTTCATCCTCAGCAATCGCTTGAATGGCCAGCCAACCGAGTGTGAGGTTTGTTGGTAATGTGATCGAAGTTTGCCACCGCACAGCATCCAGAATGCCGAGGCTTTGGCTGACCCATGAAGCATTCGACAAATTTGAGGAATCTTCAACCACGGCCCATGCTAAGTTCACTGCCGTCACGCCAACATCGTCGCTGGCTTCAACCGTGCAGATGAAACTGTCACCTCGGGCGTAAATCGATGAGTCACAGTAAATCGAATCCACTTGAGGCGGCTCATTGACCCACAGGCGGAGGGTTTTGAGGTTGTTCGAAAGAACACGCTCTGTTGCGTTTGCATCACTGTCGTAACGAATCCGGAGGTCCATCCATCCGGTCTTCTGGGGGACAATGGTGATGTTGAGAATGAGACTTGAGCCTTGAAGATTGCCTGCTGGAATGGAAAGTAGACCGTTGTACAATTCAACATTCCCTTGTACACCTTGAATCAACAATGACCCATTTGCGGAAGCCATACCCCTGTTCTCAATGGCCAGTTGAATGGTTGTGTTGGTACCAAAGGAGGCATTGTCAGGCACGCGCACATCAATGATGTTGACATCGTGAATCAGGTTGGCATAAGGTGCCATTTTCGGATCCCCAACCGTCACGCCCATCCAACTGGTTTGCAAGTTTGCCGCTGCGTGGGATTCGGCCAAATTGTACCCACTGGCGTAACTCGTCATCAGCACACTTGACAGTCCAACTGCTTGGAGGTATGGTTCGTAAACATAACCCTTGACGCCAGAAACGCCATCTTCGAGGAGATCAGCGATCAGAGATTGACCGTAGGACGTGCCTTGGGCGAAAGAACGCGCCCCCGTGGAAACCGCAGTTTCTGCAATCGAACCATTCACCCAAGAATGATTGGGGCGGATTGGATGGATGTTAATCGAGTCGAGGAAGACCGAACCATCGGTCGAAGTTGCCACCAAATCAAGAGGGATGGTGATTCGCAATTCAACCGCATCTTCATTTGGCTCAAACCTCATTGTGAGCGACGACCATGAAGTCCCGAATTCCGTTGAGGAAGACACATTGGAAGAAACCACTGTGCCGTTGACATCCAGTCCTTCGATGAGGACCTCAAAGGTCCCAAAGACATCCCCCGTGCGTCTGCCTTGTGCTGATGTTAGCCACCCCTGACCCTCGATAAGGGGTCCAATCGCAAAGGTTTGTTGTACGCTCGCAGCCGCTTGACCATTGCCGGAATATGCAGCACAGTCAAGGAATATATCACGATTCAATGTGGTCACTTCCCCATCGCTTAGAGCGCTGTTCCAAATCATCACTTCATCGATCATTCCTTCAAAATAGCTGCTTCCTGCACGGTTGACGCCTAAACGATAGGATTCGATGCTGTCAACGCTTCCTTGAGGGAAATTTGTGGTTCGAACCAGCACGCCATCGAGGTACTGGTGAACCGCCCCGTTATCGAACACGGTCACAAGATGGGTCCAGTTTTGGGCATCAACTGCGCCAAAGGAGTGGGTTTGATTGTTGTGAAGGCGCCACTCCCCGCTGAACACGGCGTGTTGGAAAGAGGCATTGGAACCTGCTTGGCTTCCGACTGCGAACACAGAGCTGTAATTTGGAAGATCTGTTGTGTTAGCCCAAACCCATTGACTGACAGTAAAATTGCCACTCCAGTCTTGAACATCGACCTCAAGGAAGTCATCCACTCCATCGTACCACAAGCATCCGCCATCAACGCAAGTTCTCCAATTGCTCGAATTCATGTTGTTGAGGGTAAAGTTGGCGCTTCCTGATGCGGAATCGCCAGCGGTGGAACCGGTCGTTTCTTCAAAAGACCAGTGATGTTGAAGGTTTGAAGAGGCTGGAATGTAATCGCCGGCCAAAAAGAAGGATGGTGCCGGAATCACTGTTTTGCTTTGATTGGGCCCTTCCCAGTGCAAGATCAAACCGTGAGGACCCCCGCCCTGAAAGAACTCAATCCTAAAGTCGTGGACGCCTGCACCAAGGGTGATGATTCCTGAGCGCTCCCGCATACCATGGCTGCCATAATTCGTAGCAAGGCTGGTATCGTTGACCCAAAGTTCAGAACCATCGTCGCTGGTCAAGTAAAAAGTCCAATTGCCCGCCTCTGGAACGTCGATGAGGCCGCTAAAGCGGGCGCCCCAATCGCTTTGAAAACGGTTGTCGAGACCGGGATAGGCGCTGTATCGCGAAGTGTAATCGAGTTGTGATTCAATGCGGGTATGGTCGGGAACACGGTTGATGAGCGATGGCATCGAAGCTGTGTTGAAACTCACACCAGCGTTGTCGAAAAATTCTGCAAAGATGCCTTGGACTCCGTGACCTGCTTCTGGCATGCATTCAGCCGCAACAGCTGCTTCCATAGCAGAACTACCGGCATGGGTCACGTCATTTTGCAGGCTCCAATTGAACGAATCACCAGTGGAAAGGTTCGGCAGCGTCACGTCCCAAAGGTCAGCACCACTGGACCACGAAGTGTTGGCCGTGTCAAACCCGCCGTTTGGCAGAACATTGCTCGACCAGCTATCGTCATTCGATCCCCATGACGCATAGCCCATGACGTTGGAGAGGTTGGTCAAGAAGGTTGAAGTTTCATCGAATCGGGTGTCCATGCCAAACGTACCATTCAGGGAGGTGTTGGCAACATAGAGGTCATCGTTCCAGAATTTGTAACCTGAGCCGTTTCGATTGGTCGCCAGATCAAGAGCGAAAATACCACGGTTGCCCAGGCTGTTGTTGGCTTTTTCAATGAGACCGAGGGCTGTTTCAACGGTGTAACCAGTGAGGCGAGTGACCAAAAAGAAACCATAAGTTTCGCGGCTAAAGGCTTCCATGCTCCCACCTGCGAGTGGGCCATACCCGTGATCAACCCAAGATCCAGCACCTACGCTTCCGTTGTAAAGACCGCCGAGCAATGACAACTCCTGATCAAAACTGGCTTTGTTATCGCCGCCGTTAACCCTGAGCGGTATGCCTTTTGTTGTGACAAGGTAGTTGATGCTTGAAGCATTCGTTCGGTTCTGGAGCATTTCGAGGAAAGGTTCTGCGAAGTAGGTGTTGAATTCATCGCGATTGATGGTTTCTTTTGTTGGGGCACTGCTGTTGTTGAAGATGAACACACGGTCCATCGTGATGTTTCGAGCTGATATGAATGCCCAACCGATGGTCCGACTCGCTTCTGAATTGTTGTTGATCATCACCCCAACATCGCTGTAGTCATACACTGAGAGGAAGTCAAAACCAGATGGCATAGCGATCGAAGGCCATGGCGTTTGATTCCACACACCTGCTTCAGACTCGGTGCTGAATCCAGCAAAGGCGGCGCTGAGGTGAACTTCCTCTGCGGTTTCGACTGAATCAGCCTCCATTTGCCCCCGTGGTACCAACCCCAACAAGGGGGATGAAAGGAGCAAAATGACGAAAGCCAAAGCAGTCAGCCTCGAGTTCATCATTGAAGTTGGCTGATGAGGGTAGGGTTTAGCAGTACCGCCCTGAGGTCTACTCGCGAGGTGGAAAAAGGAGTGGCTTTTTGGCAGTGTTGCCACAGTGGAAACGTCGATATTTGGCCATTTTATCACCGCTTTGGCGAACTTGATAAGTAAGGTGGCCTTACTTGGTTGACTGATGGCAGAACTTTACATGGCGCGAACATGCAAATGGGGAACGCTACGAGTTGTCGGAGGCGACATCTGGAATTACGAGGGCGATGTCCTTGTCACACCAGCCAACAACAGGCTCTCCGGACGCGAAGGGCTTGACGCTCAAATCCACAACAAAGCCGGCCAAGAATTGACCGATGTGACACGGAATATTTGCCTCGATATGCGAAAGATCAACGCACCACCTTGCGCAGTCACAAAGAACGTCGTCACCGAACCTTTCCAATTGGCGTCGCAATTCAAGCATATCATTCACGTCGTTGGCCCTGATTGCCGTCGGCCAAACCAAGACGAAGCACGACGTGTATTGCTTCCTGAAACATACGCCAATATGTTCGAAAGCATCTCAGCATTGGACATAAAATCCATTGTCGCACCTCCACTTTCGATGGGAATCTTCGCATACCCGCACCGAGAAGGTGCTCGCCTTACCCTTGAAATCATCCTCGGCCTCTTGGACGGTGCTGAGGATCCTGGATTCAGTGAATACACAATGGTCGTCAAAGAGCGAAACTTCATTTCCAATATGCGTACAGTCTATCGAGAAACCGAAGATCAGTTGCCTGGCGAAGACACAACCACAGCGTGAGTGAGCCCATGGTTGACCTTGCGGCAATGGTGAGCAGCACCCTTGCAGCAGACCGAAAGCCGTTCAATGCTGTGTTGATGATGGCGAGCAACGCCCGCAAAGTTCGTCTCGTTGCTGATGTCCTACCTGACGATATTCCACTCACCGTCTTGACAAGCCAAAACCGGGTGGCCGAACACTTGGAAGAAGCAGGGATTGAATGCACACTGCTTGAAGCGAGTTTGAGTGCGCACGGCCTTGGCGTCCTCAATCAAATGCATGACTTGGTCCTCCAAGCCATCGGCGAGGGGCGCCTCTCAAGGGGTGAGCGCCTGTTGGTCGTCTTGGCTGAACCAATCGATGGCGTGATGGTGATCGACACCACAATGCTCAACACCAACCGGTTTGCGAACCTTGCTCAAGAATTCAACATCGACCTCGAGGTGTTAACACAATTGATGAAGCTGGCCCGTCACCTTGGTGGACGTGGACGTGAAGGCCATGCTGTGGGGGCTTTGTTCGCCATTGGGAGCCTTCCGTCATTGCGCAAACATTCCACAGCGTTGGTGTTGAACCCGTTCAAAGGCCACCCGCCAGAAAAACGAACAATTCTTGATGAAGCAAACCACGAGACTTTAGCTGAATTCGCTTGGCTTGATGGAGCCATACTGTTCAACAAAGAAGGCGTTGCAAGCGATGCAGGACGTTACATCCAGGTGCCAGCAGGCCTTTCACCCAAAGCAGGAGAAGGCGGACGTCACTTGGCCGCTCGTGCGATATCCTCCCTTTCACAAGGCCTTGCAATCTGTGTCTCATCTTCTGGTACAATCACACTCTATGCCAACGGAAGGGACCGCTACAAGGTCCGTTTGGGTTGATCACTCTTCTTCGCTGGAACGGTTTCTCGGGTTCAGCCCTGATTCAGCAGAAACAAGGCGTTCCTTTACCAGTTCGAGTTCCGATTGGGCGTGGGTTAAGCGCGCTTGATTGAGGTTTCGCTCAATGCTTAATTTGCTCCGATTGATGCTGCTGAGCCTCTGGTTGCGGTCTTTGGGCTTCAGTGCTTCGCCGCGTTGTTGCATCAGCCATTCCTCAAGCAAGGCCTGACCCCATTCAGGAGCTCGAAGACGAGCAGAAAGAGTAATTTCTGAAGATCGGTGGCGAAAGCGAACACGACCCTCATTGGTCCGATGGGCTTGGACTGATCCAGGGTTCCAGCGGTCTTGTGGGATGTGAAGGTGTTCTTCACATTGTAATTCACCATCGGAATTCATGGCAAAATCGGCGATGAGGACCCCTCGATTGAGTTTGATGAACACCTGAAGGACATCGTCATGGGCCGCCCATTCCGATATTTGTAGCGGAACTTGTCCCCATGCCTCCTCACACCATGTTTCAAGAGCGAACCGATGGGACACCATGGCCCTTGGTTCAATCGAACCGTTTTCAACTTTGTTCAAGACCCAACAAGGCAATTCGCTTAGGTTGAAGGCGGAAGACATGTTGGCATAGCCATGGATGGAGCGTGGGGGTCGGTGCAAGCCGATTGGAAACTTGGGCTTCTCCTCATACTTCTGTGGTACATACTTCTCAGAACTTGGGAACGAAATGGAACCCTCGATAAGTGGAACGCAAGCAGAGTTTTTGGATTCGTACTGATGATTCGAGGGACCTACGGCCTGAAAATACTCGAGAAGGTTTCCAAGCCACGACGCTTTTGGCGCATCTATGGAGAAGTTGCTTTGTGGATTTGCGTTGGGTCCATGCTCTTAGTCGGCCTTTTGATGGGGTTGGCCTTCATTGGGGCAGTGCTCTCACCGCCGACCACGCCGCCACCCTCCGCAAGTGAATTGGTGGCCATTCCCGGACTGAACCCAATGATCCCCCTTGGATGGGGTGCTATGGCGTTCATTGTGGCGTTGGTGATTCACGAATTTGGACATGGCTTACTTGCCCGTGCCCACGGTATGCGAATACGAGCGTTCGGGTTGTTGCAACTTGGACCCTTGCCGCTGGGTGCCTTTGCAGAACCGCAGTATGAAGAATTGCATCGGGCACCTCGTCGGGAACGAATGCGAATGTTTGCAGCAGGCCCTGCGACCAACCTTTTTGCCGCCTTTGTTTGCCTTTTGATGCTCGGTGGACTCGCAGGGCAAGTGGTTTCCACGACACCACACCCGCACGTGCGGGGACTTGTTGTGGACGGCGGTGCTGAAGCCGCAGGCATGCAACCGTGGGACATCATCATCGCCATCAACGGGTCCGAAGTGATTGGACTCGAGGGTTTTAGAGACGAACTCAACCTGTATTCAGCCAACGAAACGATCCTCATGGAAGTTCAGCATGAAGATGGGCAAGTGGAAACGCTTAGCGTTGTCCTGGGTGACAAATACCTGTATTACCAAGACCTTGGATGGACCGAGAAAACCTTGGAAGCCATGGAAATTCAACCTGAGGACCCATTTTTAGGCGTGGAAGGGCTTGGGGCGGGTACGGAAGGTATCGATCGCTTAGCTGGACCATTTTCCCCTCGCTTTGAAGGCGGGATGTTGATCAAGGGGATTTATGCCCCGTTCCACATCCTCACCATCATGATTGTGCCGTTCCAACTCCAAGGCGTATCGATGTACCCAATGGAAGAAGCAATGCTCACTGCAGCTGATGATGGGCTTGGAGCAATGTTAGGAACAGGCGGCATCATGTTCATGATCAATTTCTTCTTCTGGTTGATGTGGGTGAACATTCTCTTGGGCTTCACCAACCTCATCCCCATGGTACCATTTGATGGAGGTCACCTGTTCAAAGACACCCTCCATGGCACCCTTTCTGCCGTCAAGAAGCTTGGTAAGAAAACAAAATTATGGGACATTCACCCGATGTGGGTGGATCATATTTCGAGCAAGGCGTCAAGCCTTTCTTCACTCGCATTGTTGCTGATGCTGGTGTTTATCATCGCTGTCCCTTACTTTTGAGGCCTACGAGGAACGGCGTCGAGCCAATTCTGCAAGCACGTTCGTTTGAGTTCGAGCTCGCAAGACTGGTGTCAAGGGTGCTGGTAGTGGAAGGTTGTCGGATGTATTCGGCAGACTGCTTGATGCGGGAAGAGAGCCGGCGCGTGCAGTCAAGCCTGCAAGTGTGGCCGCTTCAGAACCCGCTTTGGAACAGAGCAGTGCGACAAGTTGGTTCAATGGCATGCCATCCTCCCAATTGAGGTAGTTGGAACCGTTTCTCGTTTTTGGAAAGGGCGGGATCCATTTTTCCAATTGCCTCAAACGTCCAGTCAGGTTTGAAGTCTCGACACGGAAGATCCGCCATGAATCGCCACGAACCCCTTTCAGACGATGAGCGTACAGGGGCATCAGATGGCAACGTTCCCCTTCATTGACCATCGCATCGTACTGGTGTTTGGTTCGCCCAGAAAGGTAGAGTTTGTTGGCTTTGGTGCTTTTCACCTCAATCGGGAAGCACATATCGCCACGGAGAACAAGTAAATCGCCAGTCCCTTCCATGCCCGAACCCGCAGCACGCACGACCAAAAAGGGCCGTTGAAGAACCAAACGCATGCGTTCTTTTTCTTCCGGGGTGCATGACCTGATGACGGCTTCGACGCCCTTGTTCACGCCAGCGAGCACCTGTCTCAACTCTCGTTCATACTGGCTGGACACAGTGTCTCATCAATGTCAATCGTTCTTGATGACTTCGGCGAAAGTCCCACCCTACACGACCAGAAGAGATCCTCCGCCACGCCACCAAAATGCACAAACTTCCTTGAACCTCCTCTGCTGTTCAACCATTGTGGCAAGGCTTGCGGTCCGAACAATGGATTTCCGATTGGCGTTTCAGCTGATGCAAACCCTCAAGCAACGAGGGATCAAATTCGATCTCCTCGATTATCACGCACCTCTCGCCCACAACGATACCGTTTGGATGGCGACAGAGTTGGAAACCTCTGAACGATGCGATGAGGGGCAGCCGGTAGCCGCAACCATGGAATCAATCGATGGTGCCGTTGAACGGGCCATCCAACATCTTCGCGGCGTTCACCAGATTCATGAATTGACTTTTGGAGTCGATCCCGGACCACGCCCCGGTGTGGCATGGATGGGTGACGGGGTGTTGTTGGGCATGGCTCAACTGGAATCAGTAGACGAGGTTGTCACCCACATTCGAAGCATCGAAAAGGCGGTGCAGCACGCATCGGCAGTGATCCGAATTGGTGACGGTGCCCCCATTCTGCGAGACCACATCATCAACGAGTGCCTGGCAGAAGGTCTGTTGATCGAACAGGTCGATGAAGCGAAAACCTCGAAAGGTTTGCTGCGCCACAATCACGTCCTATCCGCTGTCCGCATCGCACTGCTTGTTGGTTTGCGGGTGTGGGAACAGCGCAGCATTTCCCCCACGATGGGAGAGCTGAAAGAGATACAACGTCAAAGCCGAAAATTAAGCCAGGGACGAAAAACAATCTCGACAAAATTAGCCCTTGCTGTTGCTCGGCGTGAACTCAACCTGCACGAAGCTTTGACTTCTTGATCACTCTTCTTCGAGTTCCTCAGCCGCAATTTTAATTTCCGGCGCGCCTTTTATGATTCGACGGAGCACTGGTTCCAATGCCAACGGCGCAAGAAGCACGCCTGCAACCAATATGAACAGGGCCAGATAGGATGAATTTGGAACATAGATTGTGCCCGGAGATGCTGAGTCGACGTTCAATGCCAATTTGACGGTTCCAAGCCACGGTAGTTCCCCACCGGCAACACCAATCAACCATGAATCCCGAATTGGACGAACCACGCCTGATTCGCTGTGAACACCGACCGACCCGTTCACCACCGACGAGCCTTGGTCGACGGAGCAATTGTTGTTGTCGCCCAAGGTCACCAAACCTGCTTGTGAAGGGGTCCAATTCCAGACCACGAGGTGAGGTTCAACATTGGCATGCGTCATGCGATCGCAGTCGTAGTACCCCGCCTGGATGCCGTCAAAAGCAATCGAGATGCTTGAAGCGTTGACGATATCAGTCCCTGGCACATTCCACGTCAACACACAAGTTCCTCGACCACCATCGACATCGAGAAGCGCATCATCGTAACTTCCCCCGTCCGGGCAATGGACCGCGCTAGGTGAATCGGCAGCAACCTCTCGGTCCGGGGACTGTGTCATTTGAGCGACGACTTTGAGGATCGCCCGATGAATAATCGGCGTGCCCCCTTCACCGTTTTTATCGTAAATAATCACATCGCCGGCCATACCGTGTTTCTCGTATCCATAATCCGGGTGCGAAGGGTCGCTTGCTTCAGCGAAGGTGACGACGGTGCTCATTGGCCGGTCGTGAACAAGCACCAAATCTCCAGCATCAATGCTCCCGATGGCACCGTTCTCTTCATGGACCATGGATGAGGATTCAACGACGACAAGGGGTGGCATTGAGCCTGTGTGAGCGTACAGCCCAAGCACCAAGATGCCAATCATACCGGCAGCGAGGACCATTTCGCGCAACAACGAGGACAATGGATCGTTTTGCGTCAACGGTGCTCCCCTCTGACTCACCGTCGGAGTCCCTTGCTTTCAAGGAATGCCGTCCATGTTGCTTCATGCCCTGCACCAAGGACGGTTGCTGATTCGTCACCTTCTGCTTTTCTTCGGCGCAGTTCAGACATCGAATCGATTTCATGCAATTCTTCAAGCAGCAAAGCATGGCCGCGCAAGTTGAGGAATTCGGGCAACGCGATCAAGAGGAAGAGTCCTGAAAGCACCCCTAAACCGATCGCTCCACCGGTAAAATCACCCCATGTGGACTCGTTTTGTAGGAAAAGCACCTGACTTGCACATAACAAAAACAGGATGCCTGCGGCTCCAGAAGCGGCGGCGGCGTAACCCAATTGACGTCCGTGTTGTGCAGCCCACCATTTTGAAATCATACCAAGTACCATGCTTCGCCCTGACGAGACATGCCCCCCACAACTTCTTGAGGCTTCCTTCCCGATGTGACATAATGGGGCGAAGTTGAAATGCTTTGACGGGGGGTTGGGCAAAGGCCCATTGAGGGACACCTGGTGATTTTCATGCAAAAAGCATTATTTCTAACCCTGATTTTCCTCACTTCTTTGATGGCCCCACTTGCTGCTGGAGCGACCACTGAGACGCAATTCCGCAACGGGACGACCACCTACAGCCAGACATTTAGCGGCAGTGGGAACGGCACCGCTGGAGACCTCGCAATACCGTTCGGAGCGGAAGTGACCGGAGCTGAGTTCAAACTGCGCGGTGATGCAAGCAAAACCACGTACACCAACTTCACCACTGACAGCCATTTCGGTGGTTCGGGTGACGGTGCGTGGGTTGGAAGTGGACCGTCCCCTTTCACCTCTGGCAGCCGCGATAAAATTAACGTGGATTCCCAGCAAATGGAACTGAAAGGTAATCCATCCCTCATCGATCTTGACATGGGCCGAACCCAACAAGTCCAATCAAAAGGCTCTGCAGTGCAAAACACGACAGGGCAATTCATGGCCAATGGCGATCAAGGCTATACTGGCTTGACCAAAACATTCCCAACCCTTAGCGTAAGCACCACTGCTGGCTGGAATTACATCGGAGTCGTCGTGCAAATGGGTGATGAATACCACGTCATGCGCTACACTTCCTCTGGTTTGTACAGCTTGCCAGTGATCCTCCGGATCAACGCCACAACCGGCGCTTACCTCGGGACGGCAAGCGTTGATGTCAACAGCAACGGATGCACTTCGAGTCAGTATTACCGTATGACCGATGCAACCGTGGATGGAAACACAGTCTACACTGCCCACAATTCGTACTATTACCTGACTAAATGGACGGTTCGTGATATTGACACCAACAACGACGGGAACAAAGATGGACGCCAATGGAAATGTGAGAAGTCTTGGTCGTTCAGTCCGAATTATGTCACCGGTGTAGACATCGATGAATCAACAGGAAAAATGTGGGTTTCAACCTACAGCAACTCCGCAAGAGCTCACTACCTCAATGAGGTGAACAAGAATTCACCAACCTCTGTCAACGGTACGTGGACGCTTGGAACATCCTCGACCATTCCAACACAATACGGAGCAGGGCTCGTGGTCAATTACCCAACCATTGTTTACAATGAATATGACCAATCTTACAAAAGCGGCGTGGGCTACATTTACGACAGTTACCATCACTATTTGACTTTCAACGGAAATTTCATCGAACACATGGGCGTTCTACCTGTTCAAGAAGGAGGTCACTACGGCCTTGTAGAAGCCGGTGATGGCAAACTTAGTTTTGCTTGCTCGTACTACAGCACAACATACTGTTCAAGTTCGTCTCGGCACAAAATCTACAGCCATGGTGACGGGGCTTTGTATGACGCTCGAACACCAACCTCAACCTCGAACATGATCGAGGGTGCAGCAGTATCGCTGTCCAAACCAATTTCAGAATACATGGTGACAGGGATCATTGGCTACCTACCGAGCGGTACCAGCATCGATGTGGATTTGTCGAACGACGGTGGCAGCACTTGGCGACATGTCTCTGCCGGCCAAAGCATAACATTCCCGACCGCAACCAGCAGCCTGCTCTGGCGGGCAACGCTGAATGGAACCACAACAGCCACCCCCATTTTAGATGGCATTGGCATCGAATACACCACTTCGTATGTGAATTCGGCATACATGTACGTCAATCAATATGTGGGAAGTGGCGTCAAAAACACAGTTGCAGCCACGATTTCTTGGAACGCAACTGTTCCATCTGGGACTTCCGTGAAGATCAACTATGGCTATTCCTCTTCTTCGATTTGTACATCTGGAAGCGCTGGTGTTCAAACCTGGACCACAACACAATCTGGCCAAACCAAACCCCTCAGCCCAACGGGTTACTACATGTGCCTACGGGTTGAATTGTCAACATCAAATTCACAAAATACCCCCTCGGTTTCGAACATTATCGTTGCTCAGCACGCTGATGCACCAGAAGAATCAGGGATTGAAATTGGTGGTTTACTCGATCCGGACAAAGATGTTTGGACGACACCAACGTGTTGGAAGAAGCCTGCATCGGACGGCCCCTTACTTGGCCCAATCACGGTGACAGACCAAACGGTTTCTGCTGGAGTCAACAACCTCCTCAAATGCCTCAACGACCGAATTCCAGACAATGGCGCAGGGATTGCGAACCTTTCGATTGGTTTGGTCTCTGCATCTTCTGGAGTGCTAACGTTGGAATCGTTTTCGATCACCTACACAGTCAATACCATCAATCTTGACATCCAAATACCGGTTGGCGAAGTGCTCCATGAGCGCCTTCAACCCTACGAAGTCATCACCCGGCACATCATCGGTGAAGACGCAACAGACATGGCTGAAGCCACACTTACCTTGCAAACCAATTCCATCGCCAAGAATCCAACCATGACCTGGCAGAGCGGAGACGTCTTCCCAGATCCAAACGATCCTGAAGATTACATCGAAATGGATGCACGTTCGTGGTCAGCCGAAAATAACGGAATCCTTGAAATTCACTGGGTGTTCCACGTCACGTCTGAATTCCCTGACCAAAATGCAGTCCGGTTCAAGACTGGATGCCTCGACAACAGTGGCTCTGCAGGCTATTCACCAGTTGATCTACTCAGCGATTACACAATGGAAGTCAACCGTAGTTTCGGCCTCGGTTGGCTCAAGGTGAGGGACAATGATGGTGAACTTACTATGGATGACGTGCCTGACAACACATGGGTTGCAGCAGGAGAAACCCTCTACTTCCAAGGAGCAATGTGGTTCCAAAACACAGAAGACGCACCGAAAGACAGCGCCTTTGACGTTCGCATTTCCCGAAACGGTTGGGTGGAAAGCACAGCCCGCGACACGACCAACAACAACGGTACGTTCTTCATCGGCATCGACCTTCCAGAAATTGATGTTCCAGACGGCTTGACCTATGAGGTGCAGACCTACAACGAACGCGAACCAACCCATGTGATGGCTCCCAACAGCGATTGGCAACGCACCTACAAGGTCGATGCTACATCGCCCGAGCGAATGGACAACGCACCTGTTGACGACGGCTATGAGGCGGCAAGCACCCAACAAGAAATCAAGGTCATGGTCAATGACGACGTTGGCCATCCCATGAGCCTTGACCTCATGTATTGGGTTGAAGCAGATCATGACAGCAACAGGAACGGTGAAGCAGATCCTCAAGAATACGCTCTAAAGACCGTACACAACACCACTGAAGCAAAGAACAAGTGGTTCATCACAACCATTGACCACTCACGGAATCCAAACATGGGCCGAGTGTCCTACTTTTGGACCGGTGGCGACCAAGCTGGTAATTCCTTGTTCTTTACCGCCATTGGCAACGATGATGAAGTCATGATGTTTGAATCCGAAGCTGGATTTGACAGCGATGATGCAACCTTCCGAACCCGTAAGGATTCCAGTGCAGTGTACACCGGATTGGAATGGGTTGGCCACCAAGACAATGCCCCGATTTTTGCAGGCATGGAACAAACGATCACGCTTGGTTTCATTGACGCAAACACAGCCATTGATTTCGAACACATTTCCCTTGTCTTTGACTTCGAAGGACCAAACCCGCTGAGGGATGCACAACGCATCTCCTATTCGGGCATGAACGACACCTTCTGGTCTGAAAGTGACTTCATCACCTTGATGTCGACAAGTGCCATGCATGAAACAACAAACGAATCCGGGCTACCATGGATACAATTGGCCTTCCACTTCGAAATTGGATGGGATTGGCCAGATGAAGAAATGGGTGATGTCGCTTTGATTTACAAAGAACGAGGGTCCCCCTTCGAAGACCGAATTTTGCTTCTCGAGCACACCTTCCGAGTTGAAAATGATCTGATGTTGGCGCCAAGCGATTACCTCGTCGAAGACATCAGTGAACCCCGAACAGGACAGGTCGCTGATGGCAGCCGTGTTCGTAAGGACGACCGGTTAGCATTCACTGGAACTGTGGTCTATGAGGGGAGCAGTGTACCTGCACCTCGAGACGTCGGTATCCTTGTCGAAGTGTTTGACGGAGAGAAAATGTGGAGCGATGGTTCCCTCACCGCCCAAGGTGAATACTCTGTTGAAGTGCCTCTTTCAGCTGCCAGCACCCTTCAATCATCCCCGACACGGACCTGCTTGATCTCCATCACCAACATCCCTGGACGCGGTGAAGACATGACGGGTACGTTGGTGTCAACCACGCTTCAAGTCACTGTGGATGACGCGGCACCACGTGTGGTAAAGCGAACAAGTCCGCTCAACATCATCGATATCTCTGCCAACAATGACCTGACGTTTGTCCCTGTTGAATTCCACGGCACAGAAGATGCCGATCTTACAGGATCGAGGCAAATGGTCCACTGGGTCATGCGTGACGCGACCCGAACGGTTACCATTGGTGCAGGGTCGACCCTGCTCGGTATGCAACAAGAAGGACAAAATGTCATTTGGACAGGTGCTGTTGACCTCACAGACGGTGGACGCATCACGCCTCAAGTCGGCGACTTTGTTGGCTTCTATGTCAGCGGCTACGATGCGGCAGGCAACCAATTCCCGGTCGTGTCCAATTCTGAAGCAAGCCCTGTGCCCGAACTGGCAGTCGATGACACTGACTTTGAACGGCAATGGATTCGATTGGGCGCAGTTGGACCAGAGTTGCGTGTTCGATCAATCGATCTTTCTGATGACCACGTCTCGCCCGGCTCAAGCGTCGATGTCACCGCCAAAGTAATCAACACAGGCGGCGAGACCAACGCTTCATTCAAGGTCAGTTTCTATGCTGGCGATGAGGACAAACCGTTTGATGAAATCACATTAACCGGTATCGACTCTGGTGAAATCATCGAGGTCACCTCCACTTGGAAAGCCACAAGCGTCGATCGCTTGCGTGTCGTAGTGGACCGAGACAATGTGATTGTCGAAGTCAACGATGATGACAACAGCGCCGAGCATTCTGTTGAACTCGCCTATCCAATGTACCTTGGCTGGTTCGATTCTCCACGGGAAAGCCCGTTGGTTTGGATCTTCGTCTTGACGTCCATACTCGTCTTGATTGGTGTTGCTACCATTGCTGCCCGTACCAGCATCGACCACAGCGAAGGCCTCTTCGAAGAAGAAGAAGATTGGGAAGAAGAAGATGACCAAGAAGATGAAGACGAATTCGATGATGACTGAAGACCAGTCAGCCATTTTTCGTTGAAATCGCCAACCATGGGGCACTGCAAATCCTCAAAAGAGGTCGGCACGAGGACCACTCGAAGAGGGTGGGGAGAGTATGTCTGGTGTGTTTTCAATCCTCGATAAACGTCTCGCGGATTCCCTCCAAGAGCGTGGATGGGTTCCGACACCCGTTCAAACAGCTGCTTTGCCAGAGTTATGCGCTGGTGAAGATCGCATCATTATCGCACCAACGGGGTCTGGAAAGACGCTGACTGCCGTCCTACCTGTGCTCCACCGCTGCCTGAGTGAAGCCTGGGATCCATTGGCCATTCTCTACATTACGCCGTTACGAGCACTCAACCGAGACGTTGACCGAAGACTGGAAGAAATCGCCGGTGCTGTTGGGCTCAAGGTTGGGTTGCGTCACGGCGACACGACCCAGAGCGAACGAGCGAGGCAGACCCGTAAACCACCGCACTTGCTCGTCACCACTCCCGAAACATTTCAGCTGATGTTCACTGGGAAAAACCTGCGAAAACTGTTGGGAAGCGTTCGTGCCGTCATCATCGACGAAGTGCACGATTTGGCTGCCAGTGAACGGGGTTGGCAATTGTCCCTCGGCCTCGCTCGATTGGAGGCACTCTCTGGAAGAACCGTACAACGTATTGGACTTTCAGCGACGGTTGGAAACCCTGAAGCGGTTGCGAAATGGCTTTCGCCCAAACGGGGTGAAGCCATCATCGCAATGGGGGACCGCAGCACTGAAATCACCGTTGAGTGCGCACAACCGCTCGCTGAAGATGAAGTCGGTGGGATTGAACTCGGCGTCACGCCACGGGTTCACGCTAGTTTTCGGCGTTTGATTCAAGTTCTTCGGACCGAACCGCCGTGTTTGGTGTTCGTCAACAGCAGAAACGATGCAGAAACCATCGCAAACAGACTCCAAAAAATGGCTCCTGATGTCCAAATTGGGGTTCATCATGGTTCGCTTGCTGCCGAGACACGCCAAGACATGGAAGACCGGTTGAGGGCAGGGGACCTTGCCGGACTGGTGTGCACATCAAGCCTTGAACTCGGAATCGATGTTGGAAAGATTCAACGCATTGTCCAAGTCAAAAGCCCCCGCTCTGTTGACCGAATGCTGCAACGGGTTGGACGAGCAGATCACCGATTGGGTGGTGTTGGTCGAGGTCATTTACTCGCTTGGGACGCCGATGAAATCGCCGAAGGAGCCGTTGTGGCTCGCCGTGCTATGTGTGGTGAAATCGAACCTGTGGAATGGCGCGACCGTCCAAAAACCGTGGTTGCCAATCAGCTGGTCTTGATGGCCCATTCGCACAATGCAGTCCCCATCGACACGGCCACTGAAATCATCGGCAATGCCAGTCAGTTTCAAGGTTGGAACCGCCATGACACTGAAGCAATCCTCAAGGTTCTCGCAGACAGTTGGATCATCCGTCACACACCCGATCCAAAGGAAGTCCCATGGTACAGATGGCCGGCAAAGGTGTACGCCCTCGCACAAGCTGAGGCTTTGGCCAAAAAATTGACCTTACCAGAAGAGCGTCCCAGGTACAATGTTCCCGATGAAGAAATTTCGAAGGAAATTAAATCGCTCGAGGTCCCTGTTCCCGAACTGTTCGCCAAGGGATGGTTCTCAACCGCAGGTCGAACCCGGCAATGGGTGAGCAATCACCTCTCGATGATTCCTGACAAGCAGTCCTACCGCGTGCGGGATGCCGTCACCCGTCGAACCCTTGGAAACGTCGATGAAGCGTTTGTTCTGTCCCTCAATGACAGCGGGGAAGATGACGATGGGCATCGACGTCAGTTTGTCATGGCAGGACGCACATGGATGATCATTGATGCTGACCCCGAGCAATCAGAACTCCTTGTCACGCCGGTTTCAGACCAAGCCAACGCTCCTCAATGGGTTGGAGAATTGCCGCCGGTCCCAAAAGCCATCGCTAGGGACATTGGTCGTTTGCGGCATTTGGTCGCGCAAGACCTTGGTTTGTACGAATCAGATCTCGAAGACACATCTGATGCGATTGACGTCAATGCCCTGTTTGCAGACCGGAATTCAACCCTTCGCGAACACCCAATCGATGACGAAGCATTGGGCCTGATGGCTGAAACCATTACCAACCATATTGAGGCAACTGGCGTGCTAGCCACCGACCGGAAAATGACCATTGAGGAACGAGATGATGCAATCGTCATCAACTCCTGCCATGGTTCTCGAATCAACGAAGCGCTTGGCCATTTCCTCATGGCGATGGCTTCGACCAAAACCGGAAAGTGGGGGCGTTTGGTCAATGAACCAACCCGAATTAGCCTGCAAACTGGCGACATACATGCTGAACACATCGTGGGGTGGCTGAAGGAAACGCCGCCTGATGCATTGCAAGGTCTGCTGAGCGTGACACTGCCCAATTCAAGGCAAGTCCGCTGGAGGTTTGCCCAAGTTGCCAAGACCTTTGGCATCCTAAGGCATGGTGTTGATCCCCGGAAAATCAATCTTCAAGCCCTGCTCCGAAAGTACCGTGGTACCGTCGTCATGGAGGAAGTGCTCGACAAATTATTCCACGAACGCATGGATGTCCTCGGAGCACGCGATGTGTTGCATGCCATTCAAACAGGCTTGATCGTGATCGAAGTGTCAGCGAGCGGTCCAATGGGTGTTTCCAACCGCTCAAGCAGGGATTTACTGCTGCCCAATTGGGACAATGCCGCCGTTCGTGAAAAATTGAAGACACGCCTGATCAATGAACGTGCAGTTCTATGCTGCCTTCGATGCAAGAACATTCGGAGGTTCCGTGTGGCTCGATTCAATGAAATAAAGGACATTAAACGATGCTCAAAGTGTTCCGGTACCATGCTTGCATGCGCTCGAGAAGGCATGCAAACCATGCTCGAAGGCTGGGTTGCTTCGGAAGATGAAAAAGATCAGGGGCGAATGATGAAAAACGCAGCTATCGTTCAAAATCGAGGCTATGAAGCAGTGGTTTGTTTGATGGGTAGAGGCGTGGGTGAAGCAACTGCTCAACGTCTGTTACGAAAAGTCCAGCGCAACAACATGGAAGGATTGCTGGAAGCCATTCACAACGCTGAGATCGAATACGCCCGAACCCGAAGGTTCTGGGCTTAAACGGGCGATTCCATCTGGTTGATGGCGAGGGCTGCGGCCACGACATCGCCGTCTTCCCACCAGTCAACAGCAATGAAGGTCGGCCGCTTTCCATGCTGAATCCAGCAATCGGTTGCCCGTTCAATCAAGAAATCGACGTCATTCGCTTCAGATCCACGGCTCGGGTCTGAAAGACCAAGAGGACCTCGCAACCAGTTGTTCATGTGATAGACTTCCTGCTCAGGGTCACCACGAAGAGGGTCGCAATTCATGTCCTCCGTGTTTTCTTCTGCAAAATTGGTCGTCCAACTGTGGGTAAGGAAGTCATGAATCCAAGGATGAGCCAAATCGGGCCCCTGTTCCCAGAAAACAACAAGCGGTGTCTGTTCAGCGATCAATTCGCCCAGCGTTGGCCAGGGGTCGTTCATGGAATGAACAAACGCAAGGTCGTACATTGCTGCATTCTCAAACACAGTCTTGAGGTGATCTGGTTGAACATAGTTCTCAACCAGCAAGGTTACCACATCGTTTGGAGAGCCATCCATAAGTCCTTTCAGCTGAGACAACCAAGACTCTGCGTCTACATTTCCATAGGTGCAGGGGCTGAAGCCACGATCATCATCGCCATGGCAGAGACGGACGGTTTCAACGCGCTCATCACCAAGGTTTTCGTAATGGGTATCGATCATGAACGCTCGCATTCCGGCGTTCCATTGTGCCAGCAAACCGGTTTGATGGTTCGCAGCTGGATAGAAAATACCGTCATCGTGGGTCGAAAAGGCATTGTGGGTTTCGGGGAAGGTGACTTCATCATACATTCGAGCGCACAAGACGACTAAGCCATTGCATGCATTTTCATCCACCATTGGTGCGTCGTCTTCCGCCGTGTTAAGGGGCACAGTGGGTGTAACACATCCGGACATCAGCAGCAGGGCGGTGAGGCACAGCACCCGCGCACAACCCTGCATGAACCGTCCTTTGGCTATGGGTGCATGAAACCCTCGGTTGGAAGGGCTCAGACCGGTTGGTCGACTGTTCGAACGACCAAACCAGCTTCCAAGAGCATACCATTCGAAGTTTCAAAGTCATCCAACCAGCGTTCAGGAATGTTCACTGGCGTTGGATAAACGACCTCTTTGATTCCTGCCTGGATGAGGGAGCGAGCGCATCTCGAACATGGAGGCCACGTCACAAAAGCACTGCTGCCTTTGAGTGAAACCCCGATGCGGGCGGCATGCATGATGGCGTTTTCTTCAGCGTGACAGATCAATGGATACTTTTTTTCTCGGTTGGTCAAACGTTCGTTATCGTCGCTTATACCACGCGGGAAGCCATTGAAGCCTGTCGAACGGATTTCCCGATCTTCACCGACGACGACACAACCAACCTTTGTCGATGGATCTTTGCTCCACCCGGAGAGGTGCTTGGCCAGGTCAAGAAAACGCTGATCCCACTTGTTGCTCATTGGCTCACCAACCCGCTCACAGCGGTGCTTGCTATCATTGCTTCGCCAGCAACGACAGGTGTTCATCGCTGGTGTGTCCAAAGCATTCAAGCAAATTCCCTTGCAAGTAAAGGGAACCTAGGCTGATGATCAGTCCAACACTCTCTGGGGTTTGGGTCGAGAAGTATTCGACAGCATCGCTTGGCAGGGCGATTGCTCTGACTGTGCTGCAAGGCCATGTTAGTGCGTGTAAAGTGGCATTCGGAACAGCAGGGTATCGGCCCCCTTGGGGTTCAGTGAGCACAATTTTTCGGGGTGGATAACGTGCACAAAGGGACATGAGAGGTTGGCAGAAAGTGGTAAGATCATGTTGGGGAGAGGTGCCAAAGAGGAGACTCCAACCTGGCCCTCCATCTTCGGATGTGGCTTTGATGCGCTGTTCCAGTTGGGCAAGAACCCGTTGCAACCCTGAAGGATTGTGTGCTGCGTCCAACAGGTAGGGATGCGAACCTGATGCTTGTGAAGAGATGTCTTGGAAACGGGCAGGCCAATTGACTTGAGAGTAGGCTGTTTCCAAACTGTCCCTCGGCAAGCCGACAGCAGCAAACAGCGCATCTGCCAGCACCAAAGCCTCCCTGCGTACCGATGTCGATGCATCGATTGTGACGAAGGTCTCAAACGCCTTCCCGGGTGTTTCTCCAAGTTCGGTTTGACCCGCCATGGTGACTTCACCAAGCAGGGCTTGTTCAACCAATGTGTCATCAGGATATCGCAAAATGATAGGGCAGCCCGGTCGAGCAATCGCCGCTTTTTCTCGAGCAATTTGGGCCAAGTCATCGCCCAATATATCACGGTGTTCGGTGCTGATTGAGGTGACCAGTGAAGCGGTTGCTGGACCGGACCTTGTGGCATCTTTTCGCCCCCCTAATCCAGTTTCAAGTATCAGGACATCAACGTTGGAGTCGCTGGCGCATTGCATTGCGGCTAGGTATGTGACTTCAAAAAAAGTCAAACATACTTCTGGATGAACAATCGATGCGCTGTGAACCGCCAGCAAAGCCCTTTCAAACTCTTCAGAACCAACGGGAACACCGTTCACCCGAATTCGTTCCTCAACTCGAATCAAATGCGGTGAAGAAAAGAGCAGGTTGGGGATGTTCGAAATCGTCAGAGAACCGGCCATTAAAGCGCAAACTGTGCCCTTTCCGTTGCTTCCTGCAACATGGAGGATGTGCGCTGGTCTGTGGGGCAATTGAAGGCGATCGAGGACGGTCTTCGTGTGCTTAAGGCCAAGCGCCATTCCGCGCTTTTTTGTGGCTTCGAGCCAAGCCATTACATCGCTCAATCCAAACCCCCTCATGCTGCTCGACACCGCCTTTGGTGAATAGCCTCTTGCTTTGTCCTGACAAGCAGTTTATCGCCCCCGTAGGGGGCGTTGAGATACACCATACTGATATGCAAACGCGAACTCCGAGTTCACATGAGCGAACAAAAGATGCCCTCCACCCCCTCGAAAAAGGTGTCAAAAGAATTCGAGGCTGTTCAAGCCGAACTTCGGCGAGAGGACAGCCTGTTTTACCTCATGAAGGAACAGATGGTTTCCATGCTTGGTATGGTGGGCATGTTCATCCTAACCATTGCCATATCGCTGTTTATTCGCCCGTGGTATGACGTCGCTGGTCTGCATGCATTTGGCGAATCCGGTGCTACCCAAGTGCGGTACATCGCTCTTGAATTGGTCATGATCTTCATTTTTACTGCCTGTATCTTGGCCCTCGCCAAATACAAGAAAGACTGGGTGATCAAATACGGAATCATGGGCGTATTAGCCCTTGCCTTGATGTATTCAACCGTTCCATTGGCTCACATGGTCATGATTGACCTCGACTCGGAACCGTACGCTGTTGAGACAACTGAAACATACGATGCATCTCTGCTCGGGCATGCGGGACTTGACGGGCACCTCATGACCCAATTGACGGGTGGATCCGGTACATGGGGCGACAACATCAGCTTCTACCAGGGCCACAACATGTCCACTGGCACTCCAGCATGGACCAACAGCCATGAACGCTATCCTGCAGGGGACGGCGACCGTATTCAAGCCACGATCGATGATGATGTGTTCACCTTTGCCAACGGTGCATGGGTGTGGTACGTCGATGCCGAGACCGGAGAAACGATCGATTCCTTCGCATGCCACGAATTTGCAACAAATGAAGACGGTGAAAACTACTCGCAAATCCTCCCCGAAATTGGTACTGCATGCATGCTTGCCTTCCATACGAATGGAGGCATGTACATCGTTGATGAGGGGAATTTCCTTCACCGCTTCAACACCTTTGAAGACAGCCCTGGACTGATGGTCAAGCAAGCAACATGGCGACTTCCTATCGGCCTTGATGCGCACATGGCGACCCTTCACGCCGAAGTAATTGCAGAGGATAAAGTGATGATTGCCGCGCCAAACATGGCCGTTGTCCTCTTGCTCGAAGAAACCGCACCAGCCTTCGATCTAAACCTCCCTGAAGTCGACAACTTCGCCACGGTGTTGTTCCAACACAACGCTACGAGCAACATCACTTCAGCTGACTTCGGCCTCTCGCCCTGGTCGAATTCAACCCTTGAAACTCAAACCTCGACTGAGGGGTTGATCCTCTTGGGTGAGGAGAATGGCGATGTTCGAGGATTCGAATGGAACGCAACTCTTGATACAGCCTTCTCCGAACAATCTGGGATGAAGTTGCTTGGTTTCGGAGACTCCATCCAATCAGTTCGCCTTTCCGACCGAGATGCTTCAGGCTACACGGACTTGCTCATCACCACTCAAGATCAAGCACATTGGTTGTGGACAACTTCACTTTTAGACAAAATTAGTCTGGATGTCAAAGACGGTTTCCAAACAGGATGGTTTTCCATGGATGATGACGGAGCAACCCACTTCAACGCAATGTATGCGAACGGGGTTCAGTCGGTTGAAACTGGCGTAATCACGCCAGAGATGGATATTGTGAGTGGAATTCAAATGTACGATGTACCGCTTGCTCTTGGTGTTCTTGTCGCACTCGTTTTGATGGTGCTCTTGTACCTTCACAGCGAATGGTACGTCGTCAACACCGTCGGAGTTCTCGTTGGTTCAGGTGTCATCGTGATGCTTGGAGTGGCGTTTGTACCGACCCTGATCATCGTGTTCATGATCGCTGCAGCAATCTATGATGCTTGGGCCGTGTATAAGTCAAAGCACATGCTCGATTTAGCCGATACCATGATCAATTTGCGGCTTCCAATTCTCCTTGTTGCACCTCAAGAAAAAGGATACTCCTTTGTTGAAGAGACCACATCAATGCGAGGCAAGAACGCACCTCCCGCTCCACCGAGTAAGAACGCTCAGAAGAAAAAGAAGAAGGGCAAGAACGCTATGTTCATGGGTCTTGGCGACGTTATTTTCCCAGGTATGCTGGTCCTTTCCGCTGCGCAGTGGCTTGACCACAGCGGTGCTTTTGCAGTAGCCATTTCTACCCTCATCGGTGGTATCGTCGGCTATTTTGCACTGATGACTTATGTCGCCCGTGGCAAGGCACAAGCTGGCCTACCACTCCTCAATGGTGGTTCGATTCTTGGTTACATCATCGGCGGCTACATCTTCGTTGGTTCAGCGATTTTTGAATTTGGAATTTCGTTCTGAGGTGATTTAGTATGCTCGACATCAACATGTTCCGAACAACGCCTGAAATGATCCGTAAGGACCACGACAAGCGTGGTATCCCTCACGATCACATCGACAAGGTCATTGAGTTGGATCAAACATGGATCAACCTTCAACACGAGACAAACCAACTGCGTGCAACAAAAAACACTGCTGCGCGTGGCATTGGAGCAGCAAAGAAATCAGGTGATCAAGCCGCTGCACAGCGAATATTGGCAGAGGTTGCTGACTTAGGGGCTCAAATTACCGAACTTGAAAAACAAACAGAGGAAGCCATAGCAGAGCGGGATCGACTCCGAATGCGCATCCCAAATATCCTGCATGAGGACGTTCCTGTAGGAGCTGATGAATCTGGCAACACCGTCCACAGCGTGCACGGTGTAAAACCAGAGTTCACTTTTGATGCACGCACTCATAACGAGCTCATTGAGATGAACAAATGGGTCGACCTCAAGCGTGCTGCGAAAATTGCTGGCAGTCGCTTCTTCTTCCTGAAAGGAGACCTTGCGAGGTTAGAACTCGCTCTTCAGCAGTACGCAGTTGACTTTATTCGAGCACGCGGTTACACCTTCGTTCAACCACCCCTCATGATGAACCGAGAGGCGTATGAAGGCGTCACAGACCTCGCAGACTTTGAAACCGTGATGTACGGTGTGGAGCCAGACAACTTCTACATGATCGCAACAGCAGAACACCCCTTGACGGCGATGTTCATGAATGAAACAATTCCTGAGGCTGACCTTCCCCTTCGAATCGTCGGTGTCTCACCGTGCTTCCGCAGGGAAGTCGGCTCCCATGGTCAATCCGACATGGGCATCTGGCGAGTTCACCAATTCACCAAAATCGAACAGATCATCATTGCAAAACCAGAACAATCGTGGGCATTGCAGGAAGAACTGCTCCAGAATTGCGTCGATTTGTGGGACGCTCTTGGAATGCATTACGAAGTTGTCAACATCTGTACGGGTGACATGGGAACTGTCGCAGCTCGCAAGTACGATCTTGAAGCATGGATTCCAGGTGCACATCAGTACAAAGAAATTGTATCATGTTCGAACTGCACAGACTACCAAGCCAACCGATTGCAGATCCGTTATGGCCAGCCAGGGCACGCCTCCCAGCCGATTGCTCACACTCTAAACTCGACCGCAGTCGCCACTTCTCGGGCCTTGGTCGCGATCATGGAACAGAATCAACGAGAGGATGGGCGCGTGAATGTACCTGATGTCCTTCAACCATTGATGGGCGGCCAAACCGTACTCGAACCTTGTCAATGGGGCTAAGCGAGCGGTTTGATATACCGTTGAGGGCTTCTTACTTTGATGGCGGAAGATGAATCGACCCTGTATTTTGGATACGGCTCCAACCTTGACATCGATGATTGGAACATCTGGTGCGAGGAAAAGGGGGTTGACCCGTCTGGCATTGTCGAACTTGGACCGTGCTGGTTGCCTGATCATCGATTGAAATTCCACTATCGTTCGTTCCGAAGGGAAGGGGGGGCTGCAGATGTGATCCCTGCTGGATGCGGACATGCAGTGCCTGGTGTTCTGTTTTCTTTGACTGAGAATGCTCTTGCCAACATGGACCGTAAAGAAGGCCATCCAAACACATACCGAAGAACAACCGTGAACGTCATTCTACCTGACGGGGCTTCAACTGAAGCCATCACTTATCGACTTCAACCTGCCAAACAAGGCGAATATGTACCGCCAACATCGTATTATGTCAGCCTTATTGAAGGGGGGCTTAACAAAAGAAAACTTCCAATTGGAGATTTAAAAAACGCAATTGAAAACTCCGACTATTCATACCCCGTAAAGCATCTCTTTGTCTATGGTACATTGATGCAAGATCAAGTGCGCTACGAAACCTTGAGACAGCACACCACAGAAGGCCATCGGAACGCACATGCCCCGGGTACACTGTATCACCTGGGTGCTTACCCTGGCATGCTAACGCAACCTGAAGGACGCGTTTTGGGCGAAGTACATGAACTAAGTAACGTATTTCTCGGTCTGCAATCGCTTGATCGTGTCGAAGGCTTCTATGGATTTGATTCCACAGATTCGTTGTTCCAACGCACACTTATGGAAATCGAAGTTGCTGGCGAGAAGGCTTGGGCGTGGACCTACATTTACAACGGTACCATGGACGACGCTGTCGTTCTAGCCTCTGGAGATTGGCGAACTGCCAACTCATGATTCTTCGAGCGCCAACAGGGCAACGCCTTGTTCGACTTGATCACCTGCACCGAAGTGTACTGCGGTGACGGTTCCATCGTTTGCAGCAACGATTCGATGTTCCATCTTCATCGCTTCAAGAACCATGAGCGTGGTCCCAGCGGACACCGATTGACCAACGTCCACAAGCACTTGCAAAACCTTCCCGGGCATTGGAGCCGTCAAGCCACCACCATCGTCGGTATCAGAAGCTCCGGGTTCAACCCGTTCCAACTTGAACGTATGACCTTGAACGTGAACCCACCATACATCGCCAACTTTGACGAGGTGAGCGAACATGACCGTGCCATCATCGTTGAGGATACGGAGACGCCCATCAGACATGGGTGTTGCTTCAAGCGAACCGAGGTACCAAGATTCTCCTTGCCTCGCCACAGTCACCTCAATTGGCCCATCCGGACTCCTGAATTGGTGATGCATCACGGGAACCTCCTGTGAAGCGTAGCAAAGGGACTGACTGGCCCAGAGGACGTTCCAGTCACCGCTGATCGAGTTCGATGGAGGCCAGCGCTTTCACCAACTGCTGCGCTCATCAATGCTGCATCTTCGATTGAACGAGGAACGGAAGGACTCCACCCATCGGGCCACAACCGGTCGATTGTGGTAGTATCTGTGTGCCCAGTAACAACTTCAGGTTCATCACAAAGTTCACGAAGGAATCGGATGTTTGTGGTCGTTCCAAGAACAACAAACTCGTCCAAGGCTCGCCGCATGCGTTGGAGCGCCTCAGTTCTTGACGGCGCCCATACGATCAATTTCGCCAGCATTGGATCGTAATTGGGGGTGACTGAATCACCCTCGCGCACGCCGGTGTCAAGACGGACACCTGGACCTTCAGGAGGGCGGAACACCGCTAAAGGACCAATGGCTGGTAGGAAATTATTTTCCGCATCTTCCGCATAGAGCCGGACTTCAATCGCGTGACCACGAATCATCAGCGGCCCACACGACATGGGTTCACCGGCGGCAATTCGAAGTTGCTCCCTCACCAAATCAACGCCAGTAACGAGTTCGGTCACTGGATGTTCGACTTGGATCCGAGTGTTCATTTCCAAAAAGAAAAACTCGCCTGTGGGTGCAAGCAAGAACTCGACAGTCCCTGCCCCTTCGTAACTGACGGCTTCTGCTGCTGCGACAGCTGCTTGGCCCATCGCCTCTCGAAGTTCTGCAGTCATTGTGGCGCAAGGCGCTTCTTCGAACACCTTCTGATGACGTCGTTGAACGCTGCATTCGCGCTCTCCAAGATGGACAGTGCGACCATGACGGTCGGCAAGAACTTGAATTTCTACGTGCTTTGAACCTGTAAGCAGTCGTTCGATGTAAACACGGCCATCGCCAAATGCTGCGATTGCTTCACGACGGGCCCCTTTAGCAGATTCAATCAAATCCTCAGGCGAATGTACGGCACGCATACCTTTACCACCACCACCTGAAGAAGCCTTGAGGAGCAACGGGTAGCCTACGCGATGGGAAGCAGACTCGATTGCTGCCAGCGCTTCAGATTCTTCTTCCTGTTCAATTTCTTCTCCAGGTATGACGGGGACGCCTGCGGCTCTCATGGTGATCCGAGCGGTCATTTTGTCGCCCATCTGCTCAATTGCTTCGGGACTTGGTCCGACCCATTGGAGGCCGGCTTCACCAACTGCGCGAGCGAAGTCGGCTCGTTCTGAAAGAAAACCAAAGCCTGGATGAATTGCATCGGCACCTGTGGCCTTCGCAATTGCTAAAATTTGCTGTTGGTCGAGGTAGGTTTCCCCAATCGTTTCGCCTTCGAGCAGGACCGCTTGGTCTGCGAGTTCAAGAAACATCGAAGTTGCATCGTTCGCAGCATAAATGGCAACGCTCGATAGGCCTGCCTCGTTGCATGCTCGGAGAATTCGACATGCGATTTCTCCTCGGTTTGCAACCAAGACCTTGCTGACCATCGAATCCACTCCTCATTCTGGTTTCCAGTTGGCAGAGCGCTTCTCAAGGAAGGAAGACAAGCCCTCTTGCCCTTCAGTGGAACCACGCATCTTGCTGGTAAAATCTAGAGTCCAGTCTCGCAGAGCTTCATCTGAACTGGTCCAGCGGTCGAAGTTAAGGGTCAATTCCTTGGCCAGGGTCACGGCGCTGGGCCCCGTGGTGAGCACTTCATCGAGAAGGGTTTGGACCGCACTTTCAAGATTGTCAACGGTTTCAACGACATGTTCGATGAATCCGATGCGAAGTGCTTCTTCGGAACCAATCTTGCTCGCTTGCATTGCAAGACGGCGGAAGCAGGCGGAACCAAGACGACGGTACACATAGGGGCCAATCACAGCAGGCAGGATGCCGAGTTTCCCCTCCGAAAGTGCAAGTTTGATGTTTTTCGTTGCGATGACATGGTCCAGACAAGCAACCAATCCAGCACCACCACCAAGGGCAACCCCTTGGATGGCACCGACGGTGAAACACGGGTGAGACCAGAGGCTGTTGAACAGACGATCCAACCGTTTTGAGTCCGTTCGGTTCTCTTCAGGCGTGTTCGCACCGGCATCGCGCATCATGTTGATGTCAGCACCTGCACAGAAGTGACGGCCAGCCCCTGAGAGAACAAGCGAGCGGAGATAGGGGGTGCCGTTGGCATCGTGCAGCGCATCAAGCGCCCCGGAACTTCGGGCTGCCGTCCAATCCAAGAGGTCGCACAACTCGGTGATGAGTTGAACATTCAGGGCGTTGAATTTGCCTTCCCTGTTGAGGCGAAGGTTGGCACGGGACCCATCGATGGTCATGGTCACCAGTTCAGTCGAAGGGGGGTATTCCATGGTTATCATCGTAAATTCTCCAATTGCATTTTTGATTTTTCAATTAGCGTTCATCACATACGGAAAACGCCGAATCGGTCGTTTGGCAAAGGTGCGTTTCGAGCGGTTGCAATGCACAAGCCAAGCACATCCCTGGTGTCACGTGGATCGATGATGCCATCGTCCCAAAGGCGTGCTGTGGAATAGTAAGGGCTGCCTTCAGTTTCATACTGCTCGAGGATTGGTGCACGGAACGCCTCGAGTTCTTCACCCATCATGGGCTCGAGACCTTCTCGAGCGCGTTGATCTTGCTTGACCGTCGTGAGTACATCAGCTGCTTGGGGGCCGCCCATGACCGAGATTCGGCTGTTTGGCCACATGAACAAGAACCGAGGATCATACGCTCTACCGCACATGCCATAGTTGCCGGCGCCATGCGACCCACCGATGATGACGGTGAACTTTGGGACATTGACGCAGGAAACCGCAGTGACAAGTTTGGCACCATCTTTGGCGATGCCACCTGCCTCATACGCCTTACCGACCATGAATCCAGTGATGTTCTGCAAGAACACCAGGGGGATGCCCCGCTGGCCACACAATTCGACGAAGTGTGCGCCTTTGAGAGAGGATTCGGAGAACAGAATACCGTTGTTGGCGACAACACCGACCTTATGCCCGTGGATGTGAGCGAAACCGCACACCAAGGTGGTGCCGTACCGTGCTTTAAATTCGTGGAAACGTGAACCATCGACGATTCGGCCAATAATTTCCTTGATGTCCACAGGTGTTCGGTTGTCGCTTGGGATAAGCCCCAGAAGGTCTTCGATTTCATGGGCTGGTGCTTCAACAGGGGCGCTGGCTGCGGGAGCAAGCGTTCGTGGACCAATGTTTTCGACAACATTGCGCACCATGCGCAACGCTTCTGCTTCATCTTCTGCGAAATGATCGGCGACACCTGATTGAACGGTGTGAACTTCGGCACCTCCAAGTTCTTCTGCGCTCACTTCCTCCCCAGTAGCGGCTTTGACCAACGGAGGCCCGGCCAAGAAAATGGTCCCATTGCCCTTGACAATGATCGATTCATCTGACATTGCCGGGACATATGCCCCACCAGCAGTGCATGAACCAAGGACAGCAGCAATCTGTGGAATTTTATCACCCGACATCCGTGCTTGGTTGCGAAAAATCCTACCAAAATGGCCAATATCGGGAAACACCTCATCCTGCATTGGCAAAAATGCCCCGCCTGAATCGACGAGGTAAATGCATGGAAGGTTGTTTTCGTGGGCCACGGTTTGAGCCCGAATGTGCTTTTTCACAGTCATAGGATAGTATGAACCGCCCTTAACGGTCGCATCGTTGGCGACAAAGAGGCATTCTCGGCCATGGACCATCCCAACACCAGTGACGATACCAGCAGAGTGTGCTCGACCGTCATACAATTCAAAAGCAGCCAATGGAGATAATTCCAAAAAAGCAGTTCCAGGATCGACAATATGTTCGATTCGCTCACGAGCAAGAAGCTTCCCCCGACTGCGATGACGGTCGACGTATTTGCCGCCGCCGCCCATGGAGGCGACGTTCAATCTTTCACGGAGTGTGTCGATCAGTTGAGCATTGAATGACTTGCGCTCAGCAAAGTCAGGGTCGGCTCGATTGACTCGTGTTGGTAATCGGTCCATTTCCACCCCTCGTTTGAAGGCAGGCAGGGGGGACATTTAACCCTATTACAACCAAGGCGTCGTCGGCATCAAACGCCAAGGGTCAATCGTCCAATGTCCCGTAAGCCTGGTGCGAGACCAACAATTAGGACAGCCAATACAATCAGAAGGCGAAGATGACGTTGACGTTGCTCGACCCGCATCTCTGTAAAGAGCCAAACGATTGCACCAATCAAGGTAATTTTCACAGCCGTGAAGAACCAAGCACCTTCGCCATATTCGATCCCAACGAAATCATTGATGCGACCACCAAGGAGGATCACTTCATTGCTCACGGGGTGCTTTTCCCCATAACCAAATGAATCGATGCCAACCATCGTAGCAAATCCATCGCAGAGTTGACCGAACACCATAGCCAAAACCATCGGTGTTGCTAGCAGGCCCTTCTTTGAAAGCAAGGACACTGGGTGAGCCTTCACAAGATCACCTGCATCTTCCCATGTGGTCAGACGCACACCTTCTGGCAAAACTCCTGCTTCATGGCCACAGAGTTTCAACTGCCTCAAATCTTCAATGCCGGAGGTATAGAGAACAACGCAAACCAGTGCTGGCAGACCTAAAACCACAAACAAAGGCCAGATTGGAGTGGTTTCGAGGACACGAGAACTTTCCTGGGCCCATGGTGTTGCAAGGAATTGAGCCCAGTGACCAAGTCCAAGCACGACTGCTGCTGAGCCAAATGAAAGCATACCACGGGTCATTGCCGGCCAGTTACGAGTCTTCAATAGAACTGCAATCAGCACAATGAATGAACCAATCGCTCCCAAAAGAATCCAAAAGAAACCAATGGCATCATGGCCGATGTAAGCGGGTTGATACAGGAAACCCCAGTGGAAGAGCAAGGTGATCATAAGGATCGGAAGCAACGCCACCCTGATCTTATTTTCTTGACGGTCGGTTGTGGCCCCATCCCACTGACCGGCAAACCACTGGGAGATGACAGCGATGAAAATGAGCCATGCTGCAAGATGAAGATGAATCAGTGGAGAGATGAATAAGACATCCATTTCACTGGTAAAAAAATCCGCATCTTCGAGAACCCGAAGGACTGGAGCGAGGCAGACCCAGACGACGAGCGCCACAGTCATACGATCGTCACAAGGGACATTGACTCGACGGAACAAGGCTTGAAGAATGACAACGCAGACAAGCATCGAGCCGGTGTAAATGGCAGTGTTCTGAGGCGAGTATCCAGCATCACCTGCAACGCCAGCGTCTTTGACAATTGGATCCCACACAATGGGTTTGAGTCCTTCGTCCCAAACTGCTTCATTGGCCAGAACAAGTCCAGTCACAATGGTGGCAATCAATACAAGAACGGCCCAGATGGCAATTCTTTCAGCACCAGAATACGCGACATCTGGCAAAGCAGCATCGGCGCTTTCCAAGTGTTCGTTGAGTGCAGTGCTTGACATGTTTGAGCCTCAGCCTGGGGTGTGCGTCATCCTCAATATTCTTTGGGAGTCAGTGTGAACGCAGGCCAGAAGGCCCACGTGTTCACTCTTCTTCTTGGGAAAGTCGGGCAACGAGGTCTGCTTTCTTGCCACCGACTGGGAGGCCGGCAGCTTTGCAGCGTTCCTTGAGTTGAGCAACTGAAAGGGATGAGAGGTCTTCACCATGATCGTGGTCGTGATCGTGGTCGTGATCGTGATCGTGGTCGTGGTCGTCTTCTTCAACACCGAATCCACGAGGTTCGTGGACTTCAATGAACGATACTTTACCGCATTCGACTGCGTCCCGGATGGTTGTGACCAAACGGAATTTGAGCATAGCAGCGTTGGTATCAAACAGCATTGTTTGAGGAAGAACGATGAGCAAATCTTCGCCATCGAAACTGACTTCGAAACCACTGTGACCGGTGTTCGCTTGGAGGAGAGCGACCACTTGGTCTTCCTTTCCTTCGACAACGTCAACGATGTTGAATGAATACTTGAGGGACTTTCCAGCCATTGGATGATTGTAATCGATGCGGGCTCGGCCAGCAGCAAGGTACGAGAGGTAGCCTTGGCGGTTACCAATGGTGACTGGAGCACCGATGTAGAGAGCGTTTGGATCCTGCACAGCACGCATCAATTTGTCGATGCTGATGGTCTCAATTTGGGAAATGTCCTTTTCACCGTAAGCTTCTGCTGGTTCGATGACAATTTCAGTTTCCTTTCCTTTCTTTGCCTCTCCGAGGGCTTTATCGAAGCCTGGAATGAGTTGACCGCCACCGATGACGCAAACCATTGGTTCGTAGGTTCTGCTCTCTTGGTGAGCATCATGTTCCTTGGCGACTGCTTCACGGGTGGTCTCGATGAGGTCACCTGTTTCGTTGTTGTAGAGTTCATAATCGACGTGTACAATTGTTCCATCATCCATAGTAATACCTCCCTTTCGGGTAGTCCGGCGACCGTCGCCCCCTTGATAATTCCATTGGAGAGCCCTTGGCTTACTCTTCGGCATCAGATTCGGCTGAATATTGGCGCAGGCTCTTGGTTTTGCTGACATCTCCCGCCACAACAATCGCCATACCGATGAGCATCGTCGACCAGCCGAGCCACACTGAATGTGAAGCAGGCAGGTCGTAGACAGTCACGCGCACTGTTTGAACCGAAGATTCACCGCCTTCAACCGCTTGACTCATCAGACCGGCAGCTTGACTCCCGTCGAAAATGAACACGATGTCACCGCTCCAACGCGTCAACGTATCAACTTCAGAGCGAGCAGTGGCAGTGGAGTCGAACCGAATCATACCGGGTTCAACCTCACCGATTCGGTCCCCAATTGCGCCATTTTCAAGTTCATAGACTGTGATTTGAACCCCAACGTAACCATCGCCAACCTCAAGATCATCAGACTGGAAGCGAAGGCCATTGAATTCATAGCCATAATTACCGTCAATCACCACTTCATCACGAATCATAGTGATGCGATGACTTGCATCCCCTCGGTCGACAAGGACGGTGGTGTAGACGTGCCCGATCAACAGCAACACGAGCCCAAGGTGGACCACATGGGCGCCGAAAGGAATCCTACGCCACAAAGGCTGTTTTGATTTGCGGCTCCGCTGACTCTGGACTTCTCGAATCAAAGGAAGGACGATGATGAACAGCATTGGCAACATCAACCAAGCCAGCGTCCCACGCACAATGAGGGAGGACATGCTGGTATCTGCATCCATGCCAAAAGCGCCTGGCTGCCATATAGCGAGAACAAAAGAAACGACGAGGGTGGCAACAACCAGCCATGCGTTTCGTACAGAATCGCCTTTGCGTCCGGTGTAGATCACCATGGCAGTAGCAAATGCAAGGATGAACGGTGCGCCATAGACTTCATGAGCGTCAAAATTCACCGCATCAATGCTGGCTAAAAGCAGGACAAGGGTCAACACAAGGTACATGCTCACCAGAACAACGGATGCCCAAAGAGCAATCTGCATCTGGTGTTTTCTTTCAAACAATGAAAATGATTTTGATTTCGCTTCGGTTTCTGGAGCGAACAGCCACGGGGCCACGAACAGAAGCATGGTGACGCCTGCCGTGAGCACGGTCACCAACTCAGCCCATGCACCCGAAAGGCTCAGCATCACACCGGCAGCAGCCCAAGGCCAAGCCTTGGTGGCATCGGGAGCATAGAAGAGGGGCGTGAAGAACAACAGCGCCAGCGCTCCGAAGAACACATTTTCTGACAACAATGTGATGGCGACAAAGAACAGCAGGAGACTGAGCAGGGTCACGACAGATTGTGAGGAGACCGACTGAGCTGATTTTCGAATCATCGACTGATAACTCCAGCCACCTTCCCCCTCGGTTGGCGTTCGTTCCCGAGTGAAAACATCCAACGTGAGAGGAAGCAAAAGCAACAACGGGAAAGCCGCACTCGGAACGAATGCATAGACATCAGACCCTGGAAGAATTGAGGACCCATCCCCAAGGCTACCGAGCATGGCGATGACAGCACCGATCAAAGGGAGGGCAAACAGCCAAGCTCCTTTCATGGAAGGGTCCGTTGAACTTCGTGCTCGTTGATGCTGGACCCACAGACCAACAAAGAGCAGCAAGAGAATCATGTACGACATCACTTCAACACCGGCAAAGGTATCGTTTTTCAGCAGAACCATGCGCGAGAAGGCATCGGTTGGTGCGGTCCCTTCGTCTGATGCGACAAAGGTGTGGACGGATGAGGCCCAAACGCCACCAGCACGTGTGACAAGGGTGGCAAATAACGCCAATCCGCCAGCAGCAAGCCCGCCTCCAATCCATGCGCTATCGCTTGTCTTCCCAGGTCGAGTGCGGAGGTGAGCAAGAAGGACAAGCGCAAGCCATGGCAAGAACGAACCTGTTTCGACAGGGTCCCAAGCCCAGTAGCCGCCCCAGTCGAGGATGAGGTAAGCCCACAGCCCACCAAGGCCAATTCCGAGGGTAGCGACAAATAAACCGGGTCGAACGGTTGTCAGCATTCGATCTTTGATCCCTTTCGCATCTGTGAACATTGAAGAAAAGGCGATAGCGCTGGCGTGCAAACAAAAAGAATAGGCGAGGAAAATCAGGGGTGGATGAATGACCATGAGATCGGTTTGAAGCAATTCATTCAGACCGCGACCCATGAAGTAGGGCGAAGCGGCCTTGAATGGATCAAGGGTCTGAGCGTTGAGGAGCACTAAGAGGCTGAAGCCGTGAATCAATCGGAGGCGAAGGGCGTGGGTCACTTCCGATTCATTGGCCATGGGCCGATGCCACAACCAGGCCAAGACCGTCATCCAAGCCACCCATAGCAGCAAGGGGCCTTCCCGGGCGGCCCAAGTGGCTGCAAACCGATACTTTAGCGGGAGAGCAGCGCCTCCGTAAGCAACGACGTGCTGGATGCTGATGTCATTGACCAAAAACCGACTGGCGAGGGCTATGAATGGAACAAGCAGCAAACCATGCAACAACAACGATGTGATTTTCGAACGTTCGTGGATGAGTGGGCGAAAAACCAGCACAGCAGCCGCAATGATGGCCAGCCACAATGTCACGCCCCACATGCATGAGGACCAAAGGGCATCCTTCAAGGACATTCCTAAGCAAAAGGCCGATTCACCAGCCGAAATGCTTGGCTCGAGAATAGCCAAATGAAAGGAGAACGGGTATCACTCGCTTGGTGAGGAGGATCGGTTTACGGACCAATATTTTCAGACCGATACCAATTTTTTGCAGAGGCGTCATGTTGCCCAATTCTTCAGGAAGGCATTTCGCCATCACTGACATTTCTTCATCAGTCAGGTCGTAGAGCGCCGTTTTTCCTTTGAGAATCTTGTGGTATGGAGGGAAGCGCTTCTTCCATGCCTTTTGGTAAACTAAGAGGCGTTTTTCAGACATGTCGCCTTCTGAGAGTGCCTTAGCGATTGTTTGAGCCGCTTCTCGACCGGACCAGAGGGCCAAGTGAGAGCCACCTTCGAACAGCGGCGAAGTAAATCCAGCCGCATCACCAACAAGGATCACGCCGTCTGCAACGGTGCGTGAGCGTGGTCCAGAAATCGGGATGGTCCCCCCGAAGGGTCGTACTTTGACACCATTCGCACGCCATGGGGGGTTGACGGTTGGTTTACCGTCCAAGTAGGTATCTTCGATGAAGGAATTGAGGTACTTAATCGCACCTCGTTTATCGGTCGTGACCAAGCCGACGTTCGCTCTACCGCCCGCTTTGGGGATCATCCAGACATAGCCGTGGGGGGAGTATTTTGGCCACAGGTAGAAATCAAGGTAGCCGTCGTTTGGAACGTCCAACATTTCATACTGGAATCCTGCAATAACTTCGACTTCCGTGCCCATGTCCAGGAGTTTTGATGCTGCGCCAGAAACGCCTGACGCATCGATCACTGATTTGCACTCGATTGGGAAGCCATCTCCCTTCCCATCAATTTTCCAATATGAAAATTGATTTTCGCTATTCAAAACCCGCTCCATGGATGTCACTCGATGGTGAAGGAGAAGCGTCGCGCCTTCTTTTCCTGCTTCATCGCACAACCAACGTTCGAAAAGGTGCTTTTCCAACACATAGCCCTTTTCCGTTAACAGTTTCTCTGTACCGTCTGGGAAGATGACACGAATGCCCGTGACATCGAGGGCTTTGACATGATCTGGTATCTCAAGGTCAAGGTTTTCCACAGCCAGATGGCTGAGGCATTCTCCGCAGTGGACTGGCGTCCCTACTTCTGGGTCTGCTTCGACGATTATTGTCTTCAAACCGGCCCTTGCGGCATGCAAGCCAGCGGAACCACCCCCCGGACCGGCACCGATCACCAGGACATCGCACTGTTGCGCTGCTTCGCCCATGGTATGATTGAGTCGGGGGAAGCCCATGAAGCAAACGGTTGGTTCGCTTGCTTCATTCAGTGCGGCGAGCGGCAAACGCTGCTGCGAACGTTGTCACCATGATGCTGCTCATGAAGGACACCGAGGGGGTGTTTTCGACAGGGAGTTCTTCTTGGATTTCTTCGACAACCTCCACCGGGGCTGCTTCGACTGTGATGGTTCCGACCATACCGACGCTTTCGTGAGGTTCACAAACGAAGGCGTGCGTGCCAGCAGTGCCAACTTCAAAGACAAACCTGTAGTCAACGTCCCGGGCAGGTTCACCCGACTCGAACAAGCCATCATCAGCGACGGCGTTGTGTGGCAGGGCTTGACCGCTCCACATGAAACGGACGGCTTGACCCTCAGTGAGGGTGACTTCAGAAGGACTGAATCTCAAACTCGAGCTGTCCACGGTGATGACAATATCCGATTCATTCGTAGCGGTCGCACCGGCAACTGAAGTTGAGATCAGCATCAGGCAAACCAGTACCAAAAGTTCCCTAAGCATACCTCGTATCAGAACCATGTGCCTATCAATGCATGTATCGGGCCCCCGACCTGTTGGAAAAATATCCCAAGCAGAAATACGACGGTTCAAATGAAGGCCACCCTACGCACAAGTGTGGCGTGGCGTACTTCCAAGCGGTGGCTCGAGCATCTCGAGCAGCGAGGCGAGGTGCTGCGCATCGACCGCCCGGTTGATGTCAAATTCGAAGCGGGGGCCATCGCAGACTTGTTGGTCAAAAACGACGGGCCCGCTGTTGTCTTCGAACAACCTCGGTTGCCGGACGGCACCATCAGCCCGATCCCGTTGGCAATGAACCTCTTCGGAGGTCAAGACAGGACAATGCGAGCGCTCGGTGCACGTCACCCAACAGAGGTTGGTGACCGAATGGTTGCTATGATGAAGCCGGATATTGGACTCTTTATGCGAAAGCCATGGAAAGCATTGCCTCTGCTCCGAGATGCATTGGCCATGCCACCCAAGAAGAAACGAAAGGGGAACGCTCAGCGAATCCGATTGCCGAATGATTTGACCCGCCTCCCAATCCCAACGACCTGGCCCAAAGACGGTGGCCCCTTTGTCACCCTCCCATTGGTGGTTACAAAGAATCCAAAGAATGGAGAACACAACCTTGGAATGTACCGTGCGCAGGTGTTCGGACCAAAGGAAATCGGTCTGCATTGGCAAATTCACAAGCACGGTGCAGAACACGCTGCGGCAGCCGAGGCCTCAGGAAAAGAGGTACGAATGCCAGTGGCCATTTGCATGGGAGGCCCACCAGAACTCATCTTCTCAGCGATTTCCCCCCTACCAGACAACCTCACTGAATACCAATTTGCTGGTATTCTCGGCAGGAAATCGTTGCCCATCACCAAAGCACTGACTCAGGACCTCATGGTCCCTGCAGAAGCTGACATCATCATCGAAGGCTATTGTATTCCAGGAAAAACTCGCCTCGAAGGCCCATTCGGAGATCATTTTGGATTTTATTCACTGACCGGGCAGTACCCAGTCATGCACGTGACGGCGATCACATGCCGCAAAGATGCCATGCTCGCTGCGACCATCGTGGGACTTCCACCAATGGAGGACGGGCACCTCGGTGAAGCGATTGGCCAACAATTCTCTCCGGTTCTCAATTTCCAGCACCGTGACGTGAAGAGCGTTCACCTTCCAATGGAGACTGGATTCCACAACCTCGCGGTTGTGGCTTCGAAGCAGCGTTACCCCCGTCAGGGCCGGAAGACCGCAATTGGCTTGCTCGGAGCGGGCCAAATGATGTTCCTCAAAACCATCATAGCAGTCGACGAAAAGCAAGACCCAAAAGATCTCGATGCACTGTTAGATGCCCTCAATGGAAAAGTGGACATAGCGACCGATGTCATCGTTCTCGACGGAATGGTTGCTGATTCACTCGAGGCTGCAAGTCCGTATGAGAACGTCCACAGCAAACTGCTGATCGATGCCACCTCATTACCTGCGAGTGACCCCCGGTCTCCACAACCACCGCTTGAAGGATCTTACAGCCAACACACGCCTGCATGGCGTCAAGGAGGAATTGAGCCACCTTCCTTCGATCACCTCGAAGATGTTCTTTTGATGGAGGTGGTCGCAGACGCTCGGATGTTACGCAGTGGCATCATGGTTGTCACCGTAGACATCGATGGGACCCCCACACCAGAAGAAGGGGCAGAAACCGGGAACGATCGAGCAGAATCGAAACGGAAGAAGACAATCCTTCAATTGAAAAATTCAATTTGGCAATTGGACTCCGAATCCTCACTCAGATGGCTTTTCATCACCAACAATGATCTCGATCTTCACTGTGAGAAGGCCCGCAGACGCTTACTCTGGCAGTTGACCTCCCGTTTCGACGTCGGACGTGGACTCTCGTTTGATAAGAAACGAGCGCGACTGTGTTGGGATGCGACAACGCCGATACCGTCAAAGAAACATGGTGTCCGCCGATGGCCCTCAATCACCCTCCACAGTCAGGAAACCTTGGAAAAGGTCGCTAAACATCCGGAACTTGCTAAGTACCAATGGCCAGCGCATCTTTCCTTTGGAGGCAAGAATTAATGAACATCAAACAGGTTCTTTCTTTCATTAAAATAGAACACACCCTCTTCTCGTTGCCCTTTGTCCTGATTGGCTACATCCTCGCACACAACGAGTTCGTCGCAAACCAACAAAGCGGCATGTTTGACTGGATTGCTCCGGACCTTGCTTGGATCCTTATCGCAGCCGTTGGTGCGCGTGGACTCGCTATGGGCCTCAACCGCATCATCGACAGAGAAGTTGACGCCGAGAACCCCCGGACAGCCGGGCGTCACCTTGCTTCGGGGTCGATGTCAATGAAGACCGCATGGACCCTTTGTGGAGTGTTCCTCTGTATGCTGCTGGTGAGCGCGGGCATGCTCAACGAAGTTGCATTGATGATGGCATGGCTCCCCGTTGTGGTTTTTGTCGTCTACCCCTACCTGAAGCGCTACACCTGGCTATGCCATTTCTGGCTCGGCCTTTGCTTGGGATTGGCTCCCGCCGGGGCTTGGATTGCGATCGCTGCAGACTCCCTTGGATGGAGTGCGATAACGGGCACAGGCTGGTATCCTGGCGTCTTTTTCATCGCTCTCGGGGTTGCCCTTTGGATTGCAGCCTTTGATTTAAACTACGCACGAATGGATGCAGAAAGTGACAAGGAAAATGGCATCCATTCATTCCCCTCTCAGTTTGGCGATGAAGTCACGACCCGTACATCGATTCAACTCACTCTAGCTTGGTTTGCATGCTTCGCCATAGCCAACCCAATGCCAGAGCCTTTCTTCTTGGTCGCAGCAGGTGCGATGGCCATCACCAACATCGTCGTCATCCTACGTCGCCTGCAGTGGAATGATTTCCAAACCACACTGTTTCGTACATCCATGTTGACTGGGTGGGTTCTGCTCGTGGCAGTGATGCTAATGGAACCGACTCAAGCCGTGGTATGATTCAACAGCCCACCCTGCAACGTTCAAGGGCCGAGCGCACTGAGGGCAATGCATGAACCCAATGGTCACATCGCTGCTCGAATTCAATGAAGCCTTTGACATCCCCAAACTCGATCGTCCAGGGCTGGGCACGGAAGAAATGATTGAACTACGAATCAAATTGTTGCGTGAAGAAGTCGAAGAGTATGCAGAGGCCGCCCGTGCGGGTGACATGGTCGAAGTGCTTGATGCCCTTGCCGACATTGGCTACATCCTCGCTGGAACGATCATCAACCACGGCATGCAACACATCTACGATGATGCATTTAACGAAGTTCACCGCTCAAACATGGCCAAAGTGGTTGATGGAAAGGTCATCCGCAGAGAAGATGGAAAGGTGCTCAAGCCTGAAGGCTGGCAGGCACCACAACTCGCTCAATTCCTCGATGAGTGAGCTCAGCCTCTCGGCAGTGCTCATTGCAACCGGAGCACATTGACCCTGCTTGCGCAAAGCCAACGTGCATCGATGTGTTCACCGTCAAACAGGTTCACTCGTTCTTGCGAACAAGGAGTGCTGCACCGAGCATCGAGATGATACCGAGTGCGGCTGTGAATCCAGGAAGCACAACTTCAGGGTTCTCATCAGCGTAGGCCATGCCCTTTGCCAATCGAACTGCGTTCCAGTCTTCCATGGTTTCAAGGTCTTCAGTGATCATGAACATGTCTCCATTGGTGAGTGTACCGCTTTCATCGGCGTCAAAGAATTCAATGCCAACGACGTTACCTGCTGCAAGATCAACAAATGACCAGCGTTCAACATCGTCGCCACAGTCTTCGGCAGCGCTAAGTTCGCCTTCGTCACCATCAATTGTGTTGAAGGAGTCACACATCGAGAGAACAAGGTCCATACCGTCCGCACTTGTTGCATCAGTGAGTGATCCTCCGTTCCATTCAATGAGGTCGCCGGCAGCGATGCCGACTGCTCCAACCATGTAATCACCGTAGCCGTGACCTTGGCCTGCGCCTTCGTCAGAACCGTCTTCACAATCATTGTAATCGTCGTTGACCCATGACATGTAGATGGAATCAGATCCATCAGCACAGTAGAAGGAGTTCATGTCTTCTCCTTCCTGGAATTCAGGTTCATCTTCACCATCTGCACAATCCATGTTGTCATCGCTCACCATGTCAAGGGTGATCGTGGTCCCATCATTGCAATCGAAGTTTGAAGTAAGGACTTCGTCAGATCCATCCTCACAGTCTGCGTATCCGTCAGAGACCGAAGAAAGAGAAATATATGTACTCTCATCGGCGCACATCCAGTAACTCACTTCTTCTTCATCGTAATCTGGTTCATCTTCTTCATCAGTGCAGTCATAAGCGCCGTCGTTGAGAAGAGCAAACTCGATGATTGTGCCATCGTTGCACTCAAAAGTTGCCTCTTGAATTGCCTCGCCATCAAAGCCAACAGCGAATGGAGGTGCGGCTTCTTCGAGGGTCATGTCCATCATGAGGTCGTGATCGCCGGTTCCGGCTGTGTACAGAGCGGGTTCATCATCCTCGATTTGAAACGAGGCGATCGACATGTCAGAATTAATGTTGATTGTCAAGATACTCTCATCATCCATGAACATAACAATCATGCTTCCATCATCTTGCATCCCACCCGACCAGATACCTTGTGGCATCGAGTCAGCGCAGGTCCAGAATCCAGCAGCATCATAGACACAATCAGTCCAGTCTGCTTCCCAGTCAATTTCATCAGAGGCATCCGAACAATCTGCTT